>Ga0307512_10000808_pt1 | contig 46277 bp, 29 predicted proteins | sample 14_EM_MG_FD_200267 | JGI IMG/M metagenome (GOLD analysis project Ga0307512, IMG submission 200267) | Populus trichocarpa ectomycorrhiza microbial communities from riparian zone in the Pacific Northwest, United States - 14_EM | ecosystem: Host-associated > Plants > Roots > Unclassified | place... | reverse complement strand
ATCAAGATTCAACTGAAGCCTCCTTTCGAGAGCACAACCATGAAGTCGACCGGATGGTCACCGAAGCGGACATCCAAAGACGACTACCTAGTCAACCAGCATCTGGAAGTCAATGCCACTTACCGATGACTACCGCTTGAGATATTCGACGAAGCACTGCACGAAGGCTCAAGAGAGCGCAGGCACGCTTGAATTTGGTAAGTATAACCATCTTTAGAGAAGCTCACTTATTAGATGTCGATTAATGTGACGCGACTACACGCGATGCAATTGACGTATACGATTGACGGCTACGACCGATGCCGGCAGCGGAAGCTCCCATTGATGCCAAGTCACGAGCGGAAGCTCTACCACCCTGACAATTTCAACAAAGACCTACGCCGAGATACAAGCTACGGGAATGATGGTCGTTGGAGCATGGGTTCAGTTAGGAAGTCGAGATATGGAGATGGGATCACTTTTAGATGTTTTCTTGTTTCTCTCTTCTCTTCTTCTCTTCTTTGGATCTTGGCCCGGTACAAATGGCGTCGGCACGGGTTGTTACCACCTCCGGATCACAGCCAAGTGGAGGTGGAGTTTCCCCGTGCGCCGGATCCGCCAAAAGGTCGCCATTGAGCTGTACCGATCGGTTGTGGGACTTATGGGTTCGTACGATTGCGTACGTAGGATGATTGTTTCATTCTTAGTTTCCCTTTCCTCTCCTTTTCTCTTGTACGGTTTATGCAGCCCAGGAGGTCTGCGCCTCAAGAGAGGGATAATGTAACGGCGGCACGTGACCCAGGTCCGGGTAACGGCCATCTATATAGTCAGCTCGCCACGAGACTTAGATCTCTAGCGATAATCTTACCTATACACCTATATTTACTATTACTCGAGTCCACGTTTGCAACCGTATACCATAATTACGATACGTATGCCTATAAGGCCGAACACTGGCGTTCGTGCCCTTACACCATCATGAATATTTTGAAGTAACATCCAAATCTTCACCTTTGATCATACACACCACCGACAATTTTAAACAAATCTGCTATTGAAACAACCACGTTACATCATCTAATGTTGCAACACTTCTTCCTGTATCTCTGTCTTAGTAAATTATGCAGCAGCCAACTCACAGTATTCTCGGACATTCCTCCGCATCTATTGACTTCTCTATCCTTCAGTTGTACCGAATGCTTCTGCACTCCCAATCAGATTGGTAAATGCCATCCTATCCCATCACACGTTACTCCGGCCGTGACACTTCTTTGGAAATAAACCTCGTGGCAAAGGTGGTTTTTCTGACAATTCAAACTCATCCGCACCATCATGTTGAACATTTCATTAGGATGCTTTGACGGTCACTTCCGTGTGAGAAAAGTTTCCTCACGGTGTTGCTTGCTTGTTTCGAGAATGAGAATCCTTCTGTGCTGCACGTAGGTTTTGGCTGCCATGCCACATCACCAACAAGTTATCGACCCTGGCCATTTGGTGCAATGATCAATCGACTGCCCCTCTCTGCAATTCTATGTCGTTTTCTGTTTCCTACATGTCCAATGATGGGTCGACCCCACCCACATCAACAAAAACCATAGCCATCCTGGTGGAATGGCTCCGTCAGAGTGGACGCGCTCTGTCGGTCTCCTATTTTGAACAAACACTCTGCTGTTGTGGCCAACTGTGACCATACGTTGGAATAAGTTCATTGGGTACAGGCTTGCATCAGGATTTGAATGCAATGTGTGACGCTGCGAAAATCTCTCCTCGCATACCTTCTACATTCAGCTAGAGGAGTGCAGAAAGAGGGTGAGAAGATATGATACTACCCGGCAGTGAGGATTCACGAAATCTCGCTACATTATAATACGGCATGTATTATATAAGTTTCTGTATATACATACATACATACATAAATACAAAGATACAGGAATAATGGATATGGACTCAGCGACAGGAAGTATATATTTGGGAGACCCCGGAGTAGAAACACATCATTGCATTATGCGAAATACACACTCAATCATTCCCATCTTTTGATCTCACTGTAACGGCAGCAGGTGACCTGGCGCCTGGTGATGGCCATTTTGTACAGTAGGCTCGCCACAAGCCTTGGATCTCTACCGATGATCCTACGTATACATCTACATCTACTATCACTCCCATCCGCATTTGCAACTGTATTCTATAAGTACCATTCATATGCCTGTGAGGCCGAACGCAGGCAGACCTGTCCTTACACACTCGCACTTTCGTTTTCTGTCAAACTGGATACAGAAAGACATCTCTTTATATACCCCCTGCTCTTGTGAAAAACATCTCCTCATGGTCCTGGTTGACCTAAAGTAACTGCTTCTGCTTGGAAATCAAATCTGGATGACTGTGAAATATTTATAGTTTTCCATAGCTGTAGTTAGTCCAGTATTGAGTATCTGCAAATTTATGAATTGATCTGCCTTTAAAGCCGCATGATCACGTAATTCATTTTTTGAAGGTATATTCTTGAGTGAATTCCTTATTCAGTTCATCGTAGTAATAATGCTCACTATTTTATCAGATTACATTCTGACTACATCTCTGTAGAGATTGAGAAGTGGCGTTTATCAGGAGAATTTGGACAGTATTATCTGAAATTCTCATGCATAGCGATTTTAAATTTCTATCAATTCCTTGGAACATAGTGGATTTGTCTTTCACTATTTGGCCATCATGTGACTGTAGGATACCAATTTCTAAGCGTACTTCTGGTGGTACTGCTTGCTGAAGATTGATCTGAGAACCAACACAAGACACTTATGAATCGATTTTTTTTTTTCGGTGTTTAACCAAGCTTTCAAAATTTGAATATTGATATACACAGATGCCAATTCCCCCTCGAGAATTTCTTTTCCGTCATTACATACCATGGTATTATGGACAACCCGTTGAGCGAGGTTAAACAATTGTTTTGGGCTAAGTCAGTCGGTACTTTGCACATGTGTATTTTGCCTTGATGTAATCCGGCCGTTACAGGATCTCCGTGCTGCTGTAACGGCCTTGTCAAGCATGCGTGGTTAGGGTAGCCGGACGGTCACGTGAGGTGTCCGGAACCGGGTAACCGCCAACCATATATTGACATCGCGAGTGAGACTTAGCTCCCTACCGAATATCTTACCACATACTTCTACACTTGTTCTCACTCACTCCCGTGTGCAACCTTATACCATATCGTATCCATATACTGCCGAGCGCCGGCGTACGCGCCATTACACTATCTTCGGTCATTTCACAAATCGGATACATTTTGCTCATGAGATTATGCAAATTTACCCCTTTAATTGACGCATCGCGACACACACGAAATCAACAATTACAGCCATTTACCCTCCATGCCTGTAGAGAGAATGCAGAGAAGCCAATTGCGCATGCCCAACACACGTGCGAGCATTGAATCCCTTCGAGCATCGCTCAGCCGAATCATCCCCATTCCTACGGGACGCGTCTCGGTACTACCAGAAGAGGAAATCAATGATGACGATCCCGCCGAGACCCTAGTTCACGGAGAAGCCCGCGATCCAGACGATGAAGATGAAGACAAAGACAAAGATGATCCAACCTGACCAGAGGGTGAGGATAATCGAGGCAGAGACAACATTTTGTTAAAGATCACCGAACACGATGAAAACGTGATGCTTGAACACAACCAGATGCTACTGAAACCCTTATTCGATCAACAAGCCGAATGGAAGGAGGTGAGAACCCGAATGCTCACCGAACTCGACCGCAGCCGAACCATCGACAGACCGGAGAATCCCGGATAACAGTCCAAGATCTTCAAGATGGTGGACCCCTTACAGCACTGCGGCGGGGCGAAAGAGCTGGATAAGTTCCTTGAAACATTACCATCAAACTTTGAATCCCATAAGCACCTATTCCCAAGAGGCGATCCCGATCAAGTCAAGTATGCAGTGTCTATTCTCGACACCTTGAATAACCACCCAGATTCCACTCGGCCACAGACGGAAAATACGGAACCATTGGAGAGGGCTACCGACCTACGAGAGGCCAAGGAACCGTGTTTGGAGAATGTCGAACTCTTCGCGAACGAGCTTCAAAAGATGTACGGAGATAACGACAGACATCCCAATTCAGCGACAAAAGCCATGCAGGCGTACCAGCAATCACCAAACGAATCAGTCGGAATTTACGCCAACCGCCTAAAAGCAAATTGGAGAACAGCCGGCTGGAGTGTTATAATGCACGAAGTGGTCCTGTACGACATGGCATGCCCGGGCCCGTGGCACGCACTTAGGATGAAAGTCAAACCTTGGATCTCCAGTGGCAAAGACAGGTTCGACACACTGGACCAACTCTTCGACTGTGCGACGGCTTCGGAGTTCAAACTGGATGACAAAAAGTCCGGGGGACAACAGCAGCAGCAAAGGCAAGCAGGGGAGTCTCAGAAACGCGGCGATAAGAAACGTAATTTCCGAGCATCCATCTCCGAACCTGCGGAAAACACTTCTGGCAATTCCAATCATTCTGGCACCAGTAATTCAAAATCGGGCAAGTCCAATAAGTCCAGCGGAGGCAGCCGGGCCAACTAATCACCAGCGCGGTGGCTTTCAAATGAAGCCTACGAAAGCTGAAAGGCAAACCGGCAATGCACCAGCTGCGCCAGTGGAGACCACAAACCATACCTTTGTACCAAATACGGCAAGACGAACCCACCTGAACAGAACTCCAGCAATAGCGGCGGCGGCTATGACGGCAAACAAATCAAACACCAAAACTCATTCGACACGCAGCAGAGAGTGGACGAAACTGGCTTTAATAAAATTGGCGGAGGCTACGGAATCGTATATGGTTGAGGTAATTGCCGAATCACATCATTACAAGCAGCAACTAATTTCTTGTAGGTTTTCAACATGTCTGCTACCATGGCAGGGTAAGGAGGTCAGGTACAGTTGGAACAGTCCGACATGCGCCTGGCCTTGAATGTGGCAAAAATGGCAAAAGAAGGATTGTGGTGCGCCGCAATAGAGGGAATGCAGTTCCTGATCAAAACACCATGTGCCAGGGTCCAAGCGAGAGAAGAAGCGGAGGGTTGGGTTTCCTGGGCATACAACGGTGAAGGCTGCGTTAGAAAGACACCCAGCTATGCTTCGTCAAAACCAGACAGCCAGATGCGTTCGTTGCCCAAATGGCACAGCAAAGAATTTGCAGACACAATGCAGATGCAATGGAATAGACGCACCTCCACCCGACAAACGTAGACAGGCGACGCCACCTCTGCCCGAAATGCCGCTCACCAGAACTGGGAACAGATCAGAAGCTCAATGTGCCCAAATCGTCAATTTGCTGGCCAGATATGCCTATTCACATCCAGCTCTTCCCTGTGCTGAAGTTTCTACTGGCTATTCTTCTGCACAGGCTAGCCAGCACGATACAGATTTTGATCCAGATATCCTGACTGATGAAGGAACATCCACTGGTTAGTACACTATCTGCTGTGTGGTAATGCTGCTGACATCCATTGTATAGACCACAGCAGCCAATGGAGAGAACCTGCAGGTGATGCCGAGCATTGATCGAAAGCCATGGGATTTTGGAGATAATTATTATATATTTATATTGATTATTACAGAACAGTGTAGCGATCAAGAGGAAAGTAAATGAAAACGCTAGAAAGGCTGCCAGAGCAATGTGAATAAAGCACTACGCCAAATCGAATGATTGTATAATGTGGACACACGCGTGGCAAAATTAGCATCAATGGAGCGTCAACAATTTTACCTTATGTAAGTCCAGTAATTAACAATTGATTTTGTCACAGTTATGCATAATGGAAGTATTGGCCACATTCATTGGCAAAAATATTATCGACACACTCTCTACCTCATCTTGAAATGAGCATCTAAGGAGTGTCAATGATTATTGGTCTTGCATCCTGGCTAATCGCACTGCTGATAGGTTGTAGGCAGTCTTAGACGAATTATTGGCCGCCTTTATTGGCAAAACAGATTGGATTACCCTCCCTGCCCCATCTTGATCATGAGCATCAATGGAGTGTTAACAATGATTGGGTGGGTATCTTGGGTATTATTGGGTGTGACAGGTTGCGGACAGTCGTAAATCTATTATTGGCTGCTGTTATAGGCAAAAGCGAAAGTGATATGCTAAGTGCCTCATCTTGAAAATGTGCGTCAACAGAGTGTCAACGATTGTTGGCCTTCCATCATGGTTAATCACAGCGCGATGTAGCTGGTGTGGAGTATATATATCTTTTTGACTTCTTTTGTACGCTAAAAGGCTCAAGAATACTTGTTAGCAGCTCTGTAAATGACATAAGTTGTTACTGTGCCGGAGGATGTGGCGGGAATATCCCGGACCTATTGGTCTATAAAGGCTGACATCTCCTTGTTCATGGAAGCTTGTGATCAAGCGCCACTTATAATGCCGAAGATGCAAGACCAATAATCGTTGACGCTCCGTTGACACTCATTATCAACATGGGGTAGGGAACGTTTTGCTTTCCCTCTTTGCTATAAAGGCAGCCAATACTATGTTAATGGCTGAGTGTTATCTGTTGCCCTCCAGATGACCCATGATACACGACCAACAATCATTGATGCTCCATAGTTCCTCCTATTCTGGATGTGGAAGGGCACCTGTCCCTGTTCATTTCGATCACAAAGGCGGCCTATGCATCGAAAATACACCGTGACGTACCAATATCATTATTTTACGATCATCAGTAGCATATCTGAATGTGACCATAGATGTGAATCCCGAAATGCAGAACCGGAGATTGGAACGGACAGGTCTAGCCTAACCTGGCACAACCCGCGGGTTGACGGGTACAGGTCTGGGTTTGGCCTGCCAGGAGCCGGCGGGTTGGGTTACTTGGCGGTTCCTGACCCTTTCTGTTCGGTTCCAACCCGGCCCAAAGCCGGGTAACCCGGATCTGTTGTTTACACTACCCTCCGATCGCCGTTTTGCCCTTGCTTCTCGCTCTATTGGTCTCCTATTGTACACAAACACTCTGGCGTTGTGGCCAACTGTGACCATACGTCAGATTGAGTTCATTCGGTACATGCTTGCATGGGGATTGGAATGCAATGGGTGACACTGGGAAAATCTCTCCTCACATTCCGTCTACATTAAGCTTGGGGAGCCTAAGAAGATGGTGAGAACATATGATACTACCTGGCCATGAGGATTCACGGAGTTGCGTGGATCCACGAACTCTCGGAAACAGCGAGTGAGACCACAAGTTGGGAAAGATACATTGTGTATTTTCGTTCTATGACAAGATGAGATAAAATGAGATGCTGTCTATCTACCCCGGGGTGTCCCAAATATATACTCGGCGTCGCTCATTCCACCTCCCTTACCCCTGTATCTTCCTACACCCACTGTCACTCCTTAACGATATATTTGAAGGCTGTTATTGAGCTAGTTTGGAGACACACATGGGGACCGAGATAGAGTGAACTGAGAGATGCCCCTTGAGCCCGCGGTGATCGAGTTTGGCCATGTACTGGGAGGACGTGATCGAGCGAGTTTGGAGATTGCATTGTAGATTGAGATTGTGTGAAGTCAGAGTTGCACTTTGAGACCGTGATCGAGCAAGTTTGGACATGCACGTGGAGGCCGAGATTGAGTGAACTCGAAGATGCACTTGTAGGCCGAGGTCGAATGAACTCAGAGATGCAGTCTGAGGCCATAATCGAGCAAGTTTGGAGATGCAATTGGATATCGAGATTGAGTGAACTCAGAGATGCATTGGGAGGACATGATCCAGTGAGTTTGGAGATTGACTTGGAGGCGGAGGTTGAATGAAATCAGAGATGTACTTTGAGGCCGTGATTAAGCCAGTTTGCGGATGCATTTGGGGACCGAGATTGAGTCAACTGAGAGATATACACCGAGACCGTGATCTTGTGAGTTTGGAGATCCACTTGTAGCAGGCTATGATCGAGCGAGATTGGAGGAGTACTGGGAAGTAGTCGATCTGGAGGCGGTCGATGGGAGGCGCGCCAGGTGCTGACACTCCATTCATCGGGTAGTTAACACGAAAACGCGGGAATGTGATGAGGTGACTTTAACTTTGAAGCTCTGATGGAGAACAGGCCGGTGGCGGTCGATCGGGAGGGAGGTATGCCAAATGCTGCAGCTCCATTTAGAGGTTAACTTGAAATTGTGAGAATGAAGAGACGACAGATGATCATAGGTGTATGCTGTACTCGGTGTATGCTGTACAATGTTTATGCTGTGCTCGGCATATGTTGCACACAGTGTAAACTCATGCTGATGGCATGGAGAGATTGAGCTGGATGACTTAACTTTGTGTTCTTGTGATGATGGTAGGGTTGTGGACAAGAAAGAGAGAGATGGGGGATCAAGATGAAAACAATATGGAGGATTTGAGCAGTTATGGGAAATCAGGAGTAGGACATCAGCAACGACCCTAGTTTCCGTCAGAAACACCCGGGTGTTCCGGACGGCTCTGACAGCTTTGACGCAACATAGTACCGTCTGACGCAGAATTCCATGCTACCCGTCGCCTTGGCCACATGTCGCGTTTCACAGATACATCCTGTACTTTCTGGTGACATATACGCACCAACAGGACGACACATGTGTTACACTCTTTGCAGTGGCTGTGGTTATGCGGAAGCTGTTTACACAATGCCTGGCAATGTTTATGCATTTCTCCGGCTGCCATTTCTTTGGGAATGGTGCTGGTGCGCCTGGAAATCATAGCTACTACTTATCATTCAACGATTTTCAAAACTTATACATTCAGTATGTATTCTCATACATGTATCTATGTATCTATATAGCTATGAATCTACACACAGTATATCTGGACTGGCAGCACGCGGTGATTGTCAGCAATTAGGGGTGCGCCTGAAGATGACGATCGAGTGAACGTCCACCTCGGTTACCCCTGAATCACCATACACCCACCGTGGCTCGTTAACGATTAACTTGGAGGCCATGATCGAGCGAGTTGAGGTTTGCACTTGCAGGCTGAGATCGAGTGAACTCAGAGATGCACTTGAAGGCCAAGATCGTGTGAACTCAGATATGCACTTGGAGCCTGTGATCGTGCAAACTTGAAGGCCGTAATCGAGCGAGTTTGGAGATACACTTGGTGGCTGAGATTGAGCGAGTTTGGAGCTGCACGTGGAGGCCGTAATCGAACGAGTTTGGAGATACACTTGGAGGCTGTGCTCGAGCGAGTTTGGAGATGCACTTGGAGGCTGTGACCGATCGAGTTTGGAGATGCACTTGGACGCCGTGACCAAGCGAGTTTCGGGATGCACTTGGAGGCCTTAATCGAGCGAATTTTGAGATGCACTCGGAGGCCGTGATGGAGTGAGATTAGACGTGTACTTGGAGGCGGTCGATGGACGGTGCACCTGGCGCTGAAACTGTATTCATCAGTTACTTAACTCCCAACCGTGGGAATGTGACGAGGTGACTCCACTGTTCAACTCTCATAGAGAGCTAGTTGATGGGGGTCGATCGTGTAGGGAGGCACGCCGGAAGCTGCAGCGCCATTCAGGGGTCACCTCGTAATCAGGAGAAGGAAGGGAAGACAAATAATCTGGGGTGGATGCTGTTTTCGGTGTATGCTGTACTTGGTGTCAACTCATGATAATGGCATGGAGAGATAGAGAGGGATGACTTGGCTTTGTGTTCTGCGATGATGGTTGAGATGTGGATGAGCAAGAGAGAGATGGGGGATGAAGATGAAAACGATGTGGAGGATACGAGCAGATTCCAGAAATCAGTGGTACGACTTGCCTGATTGGGTTGGGAAGACCAGGTATCGGTGTGATTACATGCCGGGTCAGGACTCATACCTGCCTCATCGGGGATGGTATATTTACTTGCACAAGAAATTCTCAGAAGTCCCAGTTTCTCATGATGATTTGTCCCATGTGCTCAACCATCACCTAAGAACACGAAGTTAAGTCATCCCACTCTATCTCTCCATGCCATGATCAAGAGTCAACACCGAGTACAGCACACACTGAGTACAGCATACACCGATTACAGCGTACACTGAGTACAGCATCCACCGAGTACAGCATACACCACGTACTGGATCATCCCAACATCAACAGTCTCCAGCTACATCAACTGTCTGCAGCTTGCAGCCCATCTCTCGTCTCTCGGCAAACTATGTTGTACTCAATTCTCTACATCCCCACAATTACGAGTAAACCAATGAATAGAGTCTCAGCTCCCATCGCGCCTGCCTCCCACTCTACCACCTCCAGATTGATGCTTGGTCACGGCCTCGAAGTGCATCTCCAAACTCGATTGATCACAGCCTCCAGGTCTGTCTGTAAACTCGCTCAATCATGGCATCCAAGTACATCTCGAGACTCGCTCGATCACGGCCTCGGAGTGCATCTCTGAGTCCACTCGATCTTCTCATGATGATTTGTCCCATCTCCTCTACCATCACCTAAGAACACGAAGTTATGTCATCCCTCTCTATCTGTCCATGCTATGATCAAGAGTCATCCTGGCTCGAGGAGAGTAGGATGAGGGTGAGAAGATATGATACTACCTGGCCACGGGGATGCCCGAAATCGTGGAAAGAGTAAGTGAGATCAAAAGATGGGAAAGATAGAGTGTGAATCAAGTATAATGCGATGTTGTCTTTCTACTCCGGGGTCTTCCAGATATATACTCCTTGTTGCTGAGTACATTATTCCAGTATCCTCGTAAGTATGTATATATATATACAGAGAGACTTAGGTAATACATGCCATATTACAATGTAGCAAGATTTCATGGATCCTCACGGCCGGGAACTATCATATCTGCTCATCTTCTTGCTACGCGCCACGAGCTTGATGTAGAAGGAACGCGAGGAGAGAGTTTCGCAGCGTAACCCATTGCATTGCGATCTGGATGCAAGCGTGTACCCAATCAACCCATTCCGACGTATGGTCACAGTTGGCCACAATGCCAGAGTGTTTGTTTCAAATAGGAGACTGACAGAGCGAGGAGGAACGGCGAAACGGCGATTGGATGGTGATATGCAACGCGACCCATGCTGTTGAAGCCGGGTGCGGAGCAATCTGCCACCGGGGTGTCTGTGCCCGCACTGATGGAGCGCATCCACTCTGACGGAGCCATTCCGCCCGGACAGAAATTGTTTTTGCTGATGGGTTTACCTGATTGTGTTCAGAACACCTCGTATCAGTGTTAATACCAGCGGGATGGGGAGTGGTATCTGCCATATCGGGGATGGTCAATTGACTCGCACACAGAATCCTCTAAGTCCCCGTTTCTCATGATGATTTCCCCCATCTCTTCTGATCACTCTCTTTCTTGTGCTCAATTCTACCGTCACTTAACAACACGAAGTTAAGTCATCCCTCTCTATCTCTCCATGCCATAATTATGAGTTATCGCCCAGTACAGCATTTACCAAGTCCAGCATCATTCCAAGATTGACAGTATCCTGCTCCCAGCCAGTTTCTTATCTCTCGGCGGATGTTGTACTTAACTCTCTACATTCCCACAATTACAAGTTAACCAATGAATAAAGTCTCAGCTGTGATCGTGCTTCCGTTCGAATAGACTGCTTCCAAGTACTTCTCCCATCTCACTCGATCATGGCCTGCAAGTGCATCTCCAAATGCGTTCGGTCACGGCCTCAGAGTGCATCTCTGAGTTCACTTGACCTCAATCTTCAACTGCATCTCCAAACTTGCTCGATCACGGCTTCAATGTGCATCTTTGAGTTCACACAATCCCAATCTCCACTTGCAGCTCCAAACTAGCTCGGTCACAGCCTCAGAGTCTATCTCAGAGTTCACTCTATCGTAATTTCCAGGCGCAACTCGATTCGCTCTCAAGCACCTCCTGCAGCCAGTCCAGATATACAATGTGTGCATGGGTAGCTATATAGATAAATAGATACATAGATTAGAATACAAACTGAATACATGAGTTTTAAAAATCGTTCAAAGATATGTAGTAGCTATGATTACCAGGAGCACCGGCAGCGTTCCCAAAGGAGATGATGTTTTTCCCAGACTGCTCTACTGTGATTTGATGTGCTCCCAGACATGTGTCTGGCACTCCCAGGTGCTCCCGGGCTTGTCGTCGGTGCTGCCAGTGACTCCGAAGGCCGGGGAATCTGCTCTTCTACGGTCTGATACTCTCCTGAAATTGACCCATCTAAGAATACACTCCACATCCTCTCAGACACTCCTGGAGGCTTCCAATGACTAAAATACATTTTGCTGATGCCTATGCAACATGACCTGGCACCTGGGTGATGGAAAGCGTGTAATTCTCTCTCAGAGCATAGAAGGTTCCGTCAGAGCAATCAGAGCAGTCCGGAACATCAGGGTGTTTCTGATGGAGACTAGTGTTGTTGCTGATAGAATGGTTGTAGTAGCGTATATTGAGGACATATTGATAGCTATGAAATCCTTCTTGGAGAAACATCATCAACAATTATCCAGACTATTTCAGCTATTAATGGGTAATAATATGTGCTTTGAGATCGTTTAAATGCATATTTGATGCCACTGAAGTACCGTTGTGGGGATTTTTAGGCAGCAGTAAAGGAATAAGTATGGATCCAGAAAAGATCAAATCTATCGTAGATCAGCCTCAACCTATGTCTCAGAAGGAAGTTCAACAAATTTTGGGATTATGGAATTTTGATAAACGATTTATTCCCTCTTACACCGCTATAGTTGCAGCAATTACTGGCTTACTCAGAGAAGAATAAAACAATTATCATTGAGGAGATACTCAAGAAGCTGTTACAGGGATGCTTTCTTGCCAAGTAACTATTCTCGGAATTGAGCATGAGTCATTACTCAATTAGTGGTTCTTGTTGCATGGCCGTAGTTCATCTTTCGCGTTTGTAATTATGCGTACATCCAATCGGTGGAAGCTTGAACAAAATAAAGTTCATTGACACAAATAGGACAAATAATTATTAATGAATCAGATGCCTCAAGCCTTATTGAAACTAAATCGATCCTTGGTGTAAGAACATGCTGCCAATGGATGTACTTCAGTATGCATCTTTATATAATTAATCGCAGCGGTTAATGAATATTGTATGTAATTTCGTATAATTAACCTCAGTGATTAATTAATACCATCAATTTGCTCTGAATAATTAATCTCAGTGAATAATTGATATCGTATGTATCTTCACCTAATTACTCTCGGGGATTATATATTTTTGTAAGTATGTTTGTCGGATTCATCTCAGTGATTGATTAATCTCGTATGATATCCATCGATAGTGCAATCCTCAATGTCATGTATCTTCACAAAATCTTCCTTCTTCAATCTTCCTGGATATAACTGGAGTTCAGATAATGTTAGCAATATTACATTCCAGTGTAATCTTGCTAATTTCCTCGTCTTATCGGACTTCATCGTAGATACTAAGTCTACACACCCAGAGCCTTAACTCCCTGCTGTACCTCTCTTCATTTCTTTCTGAATTGTATTACTATTGGATCGGCTTTGAATATTGGGAAAAATGTCTCTTCGGTCCAAGTGTATATTCGTAGATTTAAGTTCTTATAGTATTAGGATTTTTCGAATCAAACAAACAATCCTGAAAACCTCAGAATATCACGTCATGGTCATCACAAAATTCGTGAGATACCATGTGGCAGGAGCTCTGCGTTCAATCCTAATACTTGATACTAATCATATATTCAGGTCATAATAAAATAAGATGAACTGAAAACAACAATGATATTTTAGATACATCTCCGCAGGTGGGTATTATTTGTTCGTAGCTGTGGGGCTATCTTTGCAAATGCCATAGCATTCTTTGTCTCTTTATAGCATGGCCTTGTTCTGCCTTCAACTCAGGTGCCTCTTGTTTCCCGTAGCCTAGCTATGATTTCATCTGTCATATCTAAAGATCACATCTTGAGATAGAGGACCACCCTTCCCAGTAGGTTGTCGTGCTCTTGCAAGATCAGTCTTCAAGAGTAACTCTCCCCGGCACTTAGTCTTACCGGGCCATCCCCAGCAATAAGATTACTTTCAGAAAATTGCTTCAATTTAGATATCTTGCAAACGCGTCGTTGATTTCAGATAGTCAGAACCCCTTTCGCCTTAAGGTTATTTGAGGTGGCTTTTTGCAGTTTGGCCTTGTCACATAGATTAAGCGTACAACGACAGCATGTAGGATATTTGGTTTAACTCGCGTCAGAGATATATATGGCGACCAATCAATACTCTGCTGACGTATACTCTTGACATGGATGCCTCATATTATTGAACTTGTAGGATGTTGTGATGCATACCAACTCAACCCAATGAGCCGGGTTGCTTCTGGCCTCGTATCTTCAGCAAATGCCAAATTGCCCCCAGACACTGCATGCTTAAGTTCCGACCTTCCATGAACTGGGGAGTGCCACAGTCATTCCTTCTACTTGCGTGGGTAGGCTGCAGATCCCACGTACTTGCAGTTTGCCTAACGTCTGCCGCACACCTAACCCTGCGTAAGTGCAACATATCTGTGAGTCATCCCACTAGGTAAGATATAGCAGGTGAGGCCAAGAATCATACGCACTGATCAGGTTTTTCACCGATCAGCAAGGCAGCATGACTGCATCCTCAGAAATCAATCTGCTGGTTTGAAGCTAGCTCTTTAACCACATAATCGACTTGGGTCTGACATGCAACCCCGCTAAAAGCCATGCCACTGGCAAACCTGCAGGGTCTCTGGGCAGGTGTTTTGCATGCCACGTGAATCCCTCTGGGGCAACTCCATGACACATACCCATATGACTGTTCGTTCAAGTACCAGTCACAACTGCCAAGGGAGAACCCCCAACAGAAGCAGTACTGGTCCAAAAAACAATACCTTTTACTTCCGGAGGAACGCTGATTATACTGAATTATCATCCGGACAACTGTGTACTTGTCGAAACGGATGCTTCTGATTTTTCTATCAAAGCATTATCATCTCAGAAGCTCAAGGATGGCAAAATACACGCTGTTAACTGGATCCTGAAGAAAAATCAACCAGCCGAACTCAATTACCATGTTTACAATAAAGACATGCTCGAAATAGTTTACGTCTTTAATAAATGTAGACATTTCCCACAAGTGGTTTCATACGCAATGATTATTTATTCGGATCATCAAAGTCTTGTAAATTTTATGACAGTTGTTGCATTTACCTGAAGACAAGCTCAATGGGATTAAGAGTTAGCCACATTCAATTTCAATTCATACGACTGGAAAGGATTATCCAATTTGAAGGCAGATGAATTGTCAAGGTGTCCGGTATTCACCTCTAGAGAAGGGGCTACACCAGCTGCAGGGAATCAATTGCTGTTAAGATATGTACAATAGCTGGAAGTAGGAGCAATGAAAATTGAAGACAACCAATATGAAGTATTGGACATAGAAGCGATAGCGTTAGACTTGTTGCTACCCAAGCAAAGAAAAAGAATCAAGGAGAAAATTCTGCTGGACACTCAGTATAGACAACATGGTCATTAGGTATCATCTTGTAAGGATAATGTCGACAAAAATTTCTCTTCGAAGGTAAGCAAATTATATTGGAACAATAGAGTTTATGTTGTGGAAGGTCTTCAAAAAAGGATATGCAATTCAGAATATGATTTAAAAGTGGCAGGTCATTGTGGGAGACAAAGAACTCTTGAGTTAACAACCAGGAATTTCCAACAGCCAATTATGGAACAGGATATTTTCAAGTACTGCAATGAGTGTGACAATTGTCGATGCACGAAGAGTTCTAGACACGCAAAGCATGGGCTATTACATTCCTTGGACCTAGCATGTAAAGCATGGACTCATATCAGTACTGACTTTGTACCAGATCCACCGTAATCACATAGAGCAATCATTATCACAGTAGTGGTGAATCGGTTTACCAAGATGGCACATTGTATTCCTATGAAGAGACACGATTCCCTGACAACAGTGCAAGCCTATTTGGACATTATATGGAAGTAGCTTGGCTACCCAGAAGACGCAATATTCCATCAAGACAGTACTTTCACAAACCAATTGTTTAAGGATTTATACAATGACTTGGGAATTGAGAGGAGCCTGAGCACAGCTTTTCAGCCAGCAACTAAGGGCCAGACCAAACGAATCAATCATGTAACCAAAGTATATCTATGATCTTAATTCCATTACGAACAAACGATTAGGCGTCAATGTTAACAATGTCCAAGTGCACATGAAATCATTCCAAACATTCGGTGACAACAATGTCAAATTTGTATGCTGATCATTTCTTTCGAATCTGAGACAAATGAGAGAATGAAAATTCGATTTAGGAATCCAGCTTCAGAAGGATTGTAACGGCACGGCTGCACTTGACATGTCCAGGGCCGGGTACCACACGCTTTATATATATTCGGCTCACTGTGAGCCTTAGATCTCTTGCGATCATCGTATCTTAACTTACCATTATACTACTGTACAATATTGACATCCACATTTGCAACCTTATCTACTGATATACCTTCATATGAGGCCATATATGGGCGTATGTCTTTACAATTATATGGTCATTATATGACAGCAGTTTATAGATCCTTGGGAGAGCAACTGGAATTGGCGATGGTGGGAATGCAGAAATATTATGATAAGAAGGGTTGAAAGATCGAGCCAGGTAAGAAAGGACAATTGGCAATGCTCAGCGGAAAGAATATACTTTCTGAACACAGATGCGAGAGACTGAAGGATAAGATATAATCCCCATTCAAAGTGATCGAGATTGGAGCAAATCAACAATTCTGCAGAATCAAGCTACTGGATTCGTGGAAGATACATATTACGTTCCATATAGGATTGTTGGAATGTTATTGAGAAAGTGATCCCAAGAAAGAGGTTGTTGAAATTGAAGTAGACAACGTAGGTTGGGAGATGGAATTAATGATCACAAGTGGACCTTCTGATGAGAATCATCAATGACACGTGTTTTAGGTTTCATGTAAAGGCTATACGCATGGTAATAACACTTGGGAACCATATGCGAATGTTGTGGAAAATGTGAAAGAATTATTGGGGGAGTTTTGTCACAAACACCCAGCAATAGAAAGAGATGGCAGATTTATGAAAAAGAAAAAGAAATAATTCCTTAATGTTTTTATTAATATTGTTGTGTGTATTATTTCTTTGGTACATTGAGTGGTATCTTTTGTGTTTCTAGTTGTTATGATGGAGCACTGTTGTGGTCACCGGTTCTAGAGAACAGGGTGATGTCAAGAATTCTTCCTTAACAGAGATAAAGATACTTAATGACCAGTTTAATAGATACATGTTACGGAGTACTCATGGTATAGTCACGTGACATGCATAACACCTATCCAAGACGGCACAAGTACCCCAGTCTCATAATCCTTAGCAGGATTACATGGAAATCTGGAGATGATCGAATCTGGCACAGGCTTTACGGATTGACTCATAATGAAGCAGCTCTGATGCCTTAGCGGAGAAGCTTGCATGTGCCATGCGCATAGGTTTCAACCTCTTCCACGCTACCGGATACTAGCAGGACAGGTCTGATGGGACTGGAAGCTATTTGTATTCACTGAAACAGCAGTCAATTGTCAATATGCAAGTAACCAGGACTACTGGCGTATTGCCGCAAGTGTTACGAACCTCCAAGGTACTCCCCCGGCCAAAGAGTCAGGACTCGGCCCAAATACGATGTGACTGAGGGAATTATGACATTGGTTCATTGCCTACAGTGAGTACGCATTTCAATGTCAGACTCGTAAGGTCACTCAAGCTGACACATCAGGATGCAGTTCGGCATTGTATTGGTTGCTCGCCGATTAAACCTATGACTCAAGCCAAATGACCTGTAAGTTGAGGGTTTCATTCACTATAAGTACGGACCAATATTATCGGGGGATTTTTCAACTACGGATGCCAATGGATTGTGAGATCTTTGAATTGTAGTTGCGTCTGATGCATAGTCTGACATAATATCATAAAATTGATTGCCTGATCTTCATTCAGAGTGTAATGCATTCAAACCACATTATCTGAACACAATAACCCATTGACAAGCATGGCAAGTGATTACTGGGCGCATAAGAAACATTATTACGTGACCACGATCACACTGTCATGAGCAGTGGAGTGATAGTGTCTGAGTTAGGGTGGTTAACTTCCTTGAAAATAACTATAAAGAGATGGCATTTCTCCGGCAATGGGAAGAACAAGCTTAAGCACCCATCGGCAGTCAACACAGAAACACCGAAGATAATCATTCAATATTATACAAAATATTATCTGTCTAACAGTTATGTATTCCGTTTTCAATCCATTTTTGTGATCAGGCACTGTATACCTGGACACATGTTGACCTAATCGCGATAGGCACTTTCGGGAAACATTGAACACTTCTGCGAATCAATTTTTCCATAGCACAGGGAATTTTTGATCTGCATTTCCATTGTGGCATTTCATTTCGCGTAGTCGATAGGTATCAGGTACCTAGTAGATCGGTCCTTGTCTACTGGTTCATTACGATTTGAAAATGTTTCTGAGGAGTAACTCGGATTTGGAGTATTCTGATTCCAGAACAGGAGGACGGTAGGGACCATGGGGAAAGAATCGATTTGGCTTATGTTGATGAATGGTCAGGAGGTTTGGTCTTTGGATAAGATGAGCAAAGAAACAGATTCTCAGATAGGCGGTTGTATTTACTTTGAATAAATGTTGTATTGATTATTGGGATTAAGAACCCCCATATCAATAATTACACCCAGCATTATTGTATCCTTGGAGGATCGCTATAACTTACTCACAGCTAGCCAGAATGGAGATACAGTATCTGTAACCAGTATACAAATTGTATCAACATACAAACTTCTTCAACCAGGTGTGGGCATATCATGGTTGAATGCATAACAATCACAAATTCCAAGGTCCCTACCAAGCTCCCGCTGGACCAACACATACTACTCAACACCTTCGAAGAATAACTCTGTTCTACAGATGCAGAAACCAACAGCCAAATGCTAAAATTTCATCCTGGGATAATGATAGATAATCAATCAATGGTGTGCTTTCGACATTGATTATTATTACTATCCTGTTCGTGGTATACTTGGTCAGTGGAGTAACTATATCATTCTTTCAACCAAAACATCAAATAACTTTTGAACACCTGTGGCAAAGGGAAGTTTCCCAGCAGGTTGTACATATGTTAGTTGGTAAAAGATACATACGAAGGGAATTGACACAATACCTCCAGGAGTACTATTCGGATGGCATGGATCTCCCTCTTATAAAGACCATCTGTTCAAAGTGAACAAAGATTCTAATAACAGCAATACAGTGAATCCTGACTTGCATTTCATCAACCATATAACCAAGAATCCATGACCAGATATTAACATTTTCCACCTTTGGGAATTACCTTTTTGGACAAGGGAAATTACATTCCAAATTCCAAATTGAATAAGAAAATAGGTTGGCCATATTATGTGATGATATGATTCTTACAGCAGTTGTTGTTAATCATTAATCAATTGCTGAAAAATTCCCAGCCTATTGTCATAATCAGCTTCTTCTGTTTGGCCATACAAAAGGAGAAACATTACCCAGATATTTGAACTGTAATTATGGAATTAAACTTGAAGGTCTAGATGAACAGCATCATGTGGGACCATTGTATCAAATGTTGAATGAAGAAAATGAGGTGATAAATGAATATTGTAATAAGGCGATATTCAAGGCAACAAACTATCATTCACATAGTCGTTAGGAAGTATGATACTTTCTAGATATGGCAAATATCAAAGGATTAAAACTGTGGGTTGATAATCAGCACTTACAAAAATAAATTGTGGAGGATCAAACACTTCATCCAACAATGAATGAAGTAACAGCATTGGTTAAAGCAACCAATTACAATACCAAAAATGGACATTGAGCTGGGTTTGTTTCAATAAGACACAAGATACAACATGAAAAATAGTCAGCTTTCCATGTTGAGGGCAGAGTTTGTAACTATATGGAATCGATTACTGGCTTGGACAATACAGGTGTACCATTGTTAAGAGAAACAAATCGAACATCAGAACGGTTGTGAGAAATTGATGCTTAGGGGTTCTCTCTTCGAAGCGTTACTGATACATGTATGGATCGCTGCAAAGTCTATGTGACATGTCCAATAACTCGTATACAAAACACCTACATGCGCATTGCGACATCATGTTTGTCAGCCTAGCAGATATTAGAGGAACTTGACTCGGATCGCATGCTGATCAATCAGTGGCGAGTAAACTCAGACAAGCAGATTCAGATATGATGATACAACTATGTCGCCATTACTGGGAAGTGAAAACCCTTCAGGAGGGTGCATGATTATCGCCCACACCTACTATATGTGATCTAGCGGGGCAACACTCAGTTAGGTTGCGATTAAGCAGAATTATGTACGCAGCAGATGATAATGCAATAAGTGAGAAAGATGGAACTGCAAGCTCACCCTCGAGGCAGTGGGAACATCTTGCGGCACTGCCCGGTGTACGACAGGTCAAGTCCTAAGTATGCAGTGTCTGAGGAATTACTGACATTGGCTGAAGATAAGAGCACCGAAGCAAACCTGCTCAGTGAGTTGAGTCAGAATGCATTGCAATGACAAACTCTTCCCAAATACAAGAATGGTGTGTCATAATCCACATTGGCAGAGAATCAGTTGAATACGGATAAAATCTATGATGCAATGCCAATGTTAGGGGTCCTGCCGTAGCAGTGGTTAATGGTACTTGACGGTTAGTCATATGGATTCTTGTCACAGAGTCGCCCCAGAGGCAAGACACCGATCCAGAGGCGTTGCAAGTTTGCCAGTGGTATGACATTTAGCGGGGTTTCTTGCCAAACCACATGTCGATGAATTGGTTGAAGAGCAAGTCTCGAACCAACGGATTCATTTATGATGATGCAATCATGCTGCCTTGCGGATAGATGAAACACTCAATCAGTGCGTATGATTATTGACCACACCTACTATACTGTATCTAGCGGGACAACACACAGTTAGGTTGCAGTTATGCAGAATTGCGTGTGCAGCCAACGATAGGCAGATTGCGATAACAAGGGATCTGCAGCCTGTTCACACATATATTAAGAACAACTGTGGCACTCCCCAGTCTACAGAAGTGCTGAAACCACAGCATGCTCCGCCTGGGGATTATTGGCATTGGCCGAAGATGAGAGGCTAACAGCGAACTTGCTCATTGGTTTGAGTCAGTATGCATCCGGAAGTCACATATCATCTGAGATGTCTGAATTGACGTGGCAAGAGTCTATGTCGGCGGAGTATTGGTTGGTCACCATATGAATCTCTGATGCGAGTTAAGCCGAATAGCTTATATAGTGAGGGTGTTGTATAATCTAAATGATAAAGCTAAAAAATGCAAACGAAGCCACCTCACAGGTGAGAGGGGTTCTGACTATCTGAAATGACCAATGGAATGCATAATATCTAAGTTGAAGCAACAGTCCGATTGAATCTTATTGCAGAGGATGACCCCAATGGTAAAAGTGCCAGGGAGAGTAATCTTCAAAAACACTCATGCATGAATGCGATAACCTCTGGGAAGCATGGTCCTCTATCCAAGGAGATTGGCCTTAATTAACAGGTACTCTATAAGGATAAAATAGATGAAATCATAGCAAAGCTAAGGAAAAGAAAAGATACCTTAGTTGAAGGTTAAGAAAAACATTACGCTACGTTGCCTGATGCTATAAAGAGATGACAAATGTTCAGACATTGGGAAGGGGAGCCCCACAGCTTCGAACGAATGATACCCACCTGCGGAAGCCAAATCTGAACGATCATTGTCATTTTCAGTTCAACTTTTTGTGATTATATAACTTGAGAGTATACTTAGTATCAACTATGAGGATCGTAGGCGGTTTCTACACCCCATAACAAATTTTGGATACAATAACAACCATGATGTGTTTCTTTGGACCTTGTCCGCATTACTGGATAGGTTTGAAAGAGAACATAAGCTATTTGCTGCTCAGTGTATTTGGCGGCTAGCAAGTATAATCCAGTTTACGGAGATATTATCTTACTATAGATAATATAAGATACTTCCTTCTTGAGATCTGAATAATCTAGTTTTGGCTCCGGTAGAGCAAACCGCTGCTATCGTACCAGATTCAGATAATCCTGAAATAAGCTTAAACGATCCAACCAGTCCTAAATCATCTACGAATATAGATCTTGAAAGGTGTCGGCTGATTCCAGTTCCTAAATTCAATGAGCAGGGGATTAGAAAGATTCAGTGTTTGAGTAATACACAGCTTAGGAAACTATATCTGGGATGTTCCATTTGTCAGCTTAAGAAGATACAACAGGAACTTCAGGCATCTGAATTACGAAAGGAATTGATATATGTACAGTAAGGATTTGGGTGGGTGGAGATTGAATCTTCGATATAGTCTGATAAGACGAGGAATTTTGGAAGATCACTTTGGATGGAGATATTGCCAATAATATCTGAACTACAGTATTATCCAGGAATTGGAGGAGAAGGTATTTTTGTGAAGATACATGTCAATTTAAATTGCACTATCAACAGGCAAAACATTACAGCCCCGATGATGATTAATCACCGAGATTAATTATACGAAGATAATTACATCTGTTATAAATAGTGTTGGCATTGTCTTACACCAAGGATGGACTTGGTTGCAATAAGACTTGAAGCATCTGATTCGGTCATAATCATGTGTCCCATTTGGGTGTAAAAACATTATCAAGTTGAAACACCTATCGTGCAGAGGTAAGCATAAGTATAATTGGGAACAGTGCAATCCAGCCTTGCATTAAGTATGTGCTAACAAAGTATTGATACACTTATACTTTGTTTGAAGTACAGTCACTTTGAAGATAAGCATCCCCGTGACAGCCAAATAGCCAAATTCAAGGCGAGGCATCCTATTGTGAAGAGTTAGTGAAGCATATGGTGAAAAGCACTGATCAAACTATGTGTCATCGGTTGTTTCAACTCCTCAACAAATTGGAAGCAAGATGTCCAAGTTGAAGTTATGAGTTGTCATATAAGTGTATTTCATATCATGTCATGGGGATGGCTCATGGTGAGGGCATAACACCTGAAAACCACTTACGCATGAATGCAATAACCTACAGAGAATTCGTAGCACAATCAATGAGTCACTGAAGTCGATTTCAGCGATAAGCTATCAAACAAACTATGTGTCAGGGTGGTAATCCAACGCCAACGTTTGCCTCAGGATCAGACTAGATAAGAACTCACATTGTCCCTGACAATGAGAAGAACCAAGCTCTAGCAGCAATCCACAGTCCGACATTCCAATCAAAGAACGCCTTAAACTATTAAAAGCAATTCTATGTAATAATCTATCAAAATTACTTCCCTATTTCACCTATGTGAATACTCTCTATATGTGTTCAAAAAAGTTAACACTTTCTCAGTATGCACATCAACAGGTCATGATAGGTTTCAGAGATCTCACTTACTATCACAATGTCCAGGGTATAACCCACATCTTCCGAATTCTTTTATACTAGGCTGTTATTGATGGAATGAGATCCGAAGTGAACCGGAACATCACTACCAGATTGTTGCCGTTCGAATCATTCTCAGGACCCAACTCTGGACAGACGAGGAGCAGTGGCGAGCTCTTACTAGGGAACATCAGACAAGAGGTTTAGTCTTCTGTTTAATTGACAAGATGGTAGTGGGGCCAAAATAATAGATAACTATATCTTCATTGACATTTGGGGCAGGGGACTAGTATTCCGGAATTCTGATTAACTATCTGGGTGTCTGGCATTCACATCAGAAATGAGTGGTACAATACCAATTGTTCACCAACTGCAGTGAGACCTGGATCAATGGGTAAGAAACTGGAGCAATGGATATTGAGAATGTCAATTATCCACAAATTGGAATCACTTGATTTGAAATCGCTACACTGAATCCAACACTGCTGGTATGATTTCCTGTATGTGCCTTGCGAGGCAACCAGTACAGTGAAAGCTCCTGGGATTGCCCCACGGGTAAAGGGTGGATAACAGTTATTCAATGAACAATGGACTACTATATTGGAAAAATAATCTATTCATTGCAGAAAATACCACACCAAGGATAATGAAATCCAAACATAGTTCAAATTTGATTCAATATTTCTGAAGTGGTAAAACATTAGAGTTGATATCAAAGGGATTGTATTGGCTGAACATGGAGAACAATATGTGGGAAGATTGTAACAAATGTAACAGTTGCCAAGGAACAAATACCGCAACAAGTGAAGAATGGTTTCACCGCTCGAGGTTACACAGATTAGCAAGAGTGAGGTAGCCATGGGGTGGCACCACAATGGTGCTGAAGTAAATCGTGGAATAGAATAGCCGAGACTTTGGATGAAGCAGGAAGTGTGTTAAAATATTGCATAGTGGTGGCAGTATTCATTTTGATAATAAGAAAGTGGCATGAGCAATTGCAAGATTGGACAGCATACTGTGATTGTGTTTGTAACAATTTTATGTGGGATATGAGATAATCTAGGTGGAGATTCCGACAGTACATCGAGGTCTGGAGAATAATCTGAGGCCAATAATCACATCATACATGAAGGAAGGCTGTTGTTGGGTGCAGGAATCCCTTTTCTTATCTCTTTAATCGTTCTCTTGTATAGCAAATGGGCAGAATGACTTTGAAGTAGGTTTGCACTTTTATTCTGTCCTATATTCTTGATACACACTTTCAGTTCATGGCTTGGTCATGATATCACATTATCGTTTCCAATATCACCTGTGTTTGACTCCACCCATCATTCATGGTTCACTACATCCTTGTAAAATGACTACAAATCCATCCACGCACATACCTATGGACTGTTTGACATATTCACCAGGGTCAAATGATTATGTAATCAATGAACCGATCATGGATCCAGTACGAAAAGTAGCACACCTAATATCGTTTTAAATGCAGATTGCAGCAACAGAATCCCATACATACTTCATGAATGTTTGGAGGAACTATGTCTTCCCAGGAGATATAGTATCAGACCACAATGGAATATTCACCATTCAGCACTTCAAAGACTGTTACTTCTTCCCCAGGATTGCCAGGAGTGTCAGTATGGCATTCTGTCCACAGACAGATGGACTTACAAAAGTACCTCATTCAAGTTCTCAGATTATACCTAAGAGCTGATTTTAACCAAGAACAATACAATCTGTTGGAAAAGTGACTGGTGGCTGAATACGCATATCACTACATTATGCATTCGTCACCCAAGGTATACCTATTCTTCAACAATTGGAGATAGGAAGCTGGAACCTACAGGCCTTTTGAAAGTCAGTTTACATCCAGCCCCAGAAATTTGAGGATTTTTTAATACTGGAGTTTTGCCAACCTTTCCAACTGGTTGGAAAAGGTTTAAGAAGATATGGAAAAGTAGTACAATATTTTGTGAAAAATGATAATACAGTTCAAAAATCGAGAACTGGTTATGCACAGTGGAAAAAACATTCTATTGAGTATATAATTGAAGTTGTTGAAAGACACAATGTATGGACCAGACCATGTGATATCAATAGAATACAACCAGCATTACTGTTGTTTGTGACTAACTAATGCTTGGAAAATTTGCCAGCCATTTAACGTCTTCTTTTGGGAAAGCTATCAAAGCACAAATTGAAAGTGTAAGGTTAACTAACTAGATGCCGAACAAGCTGACTGGATAAAAGATACATTAACACCAGCAGGCCATCAGGTGACTACAATTCCAAGCACATCTTCTTGTTAAGGTTGGAAGGACTTCCACCTGATGTGAATACATAGGAAATACTTGCAAACATTACACAAAACACAGAAGAATTGTTGAAAGAGTAATAACAAGAGCATACACATATGGAGAGAGATGACACTGAGAAAGAAACATTTAATGAAACATTAATATTTACTGCATGTTTTGGAAGTATTGTATTTTAGCTTCCTGAGTTGTGGTGTTTATTATGTTACTATGTTAAGACAAAGCAACAATTGAATCACTGTTCCTCGAGAATATAGAAGTGTTGGGGTTCTCCCTCTGCAACGCTAATGTTATATAACCAAGTGCTGTGAAATACAATAAGAGAAACCTAACCAAGTTGCATAACACCTACTTCCAGAACATGATCATGGATGACAGTCCAGCAATCTTTGATTGGATAACCCTTTTGCCGCAAGTCGAGTTATTAGGAAAGTGCAGGTGGGTCTCACCTGCTTCCCAATGATGATACATTAATGTCACTATAACCAGAATATTAATTCTGATAGTTAGCAATTCAAATTATTATCAAACACACATGCTATAGCTTCTCTCATGGGATATTACACAGCTGAGTCATGATCACGGAGAATACTGCATGCAGCAGCCATTGCACTATATTCGAGTATGTGGAAATCCTGAAGTCCAGCTGCTCCACAGTCTGCACATCTTCTGGCTTCTGCAGCAGATTTATCAGTTGAGATCTGAGCTTGCCCAGTCTGAGGGGTGTATGACCTGCACTGATCATAAGAGGCAGAAAGCAATTCTGTTCATTGTGTTGGGACAGCATGTATTACCACAATATACAATGCTGTCAGAATCTATATTGGCAGAGTGTTGGTTTGGTTCTGATTCAATGTCTAAATCAGATGCCCAACACCAAGATGATGGGGATGTATTGAGATATGGGTTGCAACCAATAATTGACTATCAGTTGCCATTTGTTCCAGATAGTAGGCAAATAAACCCAAGATAACCGTATTGATGTTATGTGATGTCATTATGGTGGATTAGATATCATGTTCACAGATGGCACTAGTTGAGAGTATATTACCTTTAAACCATCTATGGATGAATACAATATCCATGAGGGACATTCTGGTTACATTAACCAGAGATATTCGATAACTCTATGATAATCTTTCAGGCATCCTTGGTATTATAGGAAAAATTCTTGTTAAGTCTCATCCTTAGAACTTGACAATAAATCACTCATAATGTTCCAGCAATGAGAAGAACCAAGCTGTAGTGTTACGGGGGTGTTTAGATCCCAATAACTAATACAATATTTATTGAATCTAAGTACAGCCGCCTATCTACTCTTTTTCTCTCCTCGTATTTTCCTAAGACTCAACCTCTTGCCCGTCTTGCAAGAGCAACCTCTTCGTTCAGCTGGCGTCGTACAGCTAAATCCTCCAAATCGACCAAACTGAACCAATGCCAATTTCCGTCGCCAATATAGACGAAGATTAAGTCACCTCATCGAACAACCACTCCTCGGAATATTCCTCGTATGGTAAAAGTCCCGTGTTGAGATATCTCAACACCAGGTAGTCGATACCTTCGCTCTGACAGAAAAGCCAGACCACAGCGGAGATGCGGGTTAGGTGGTGCTCGTCCAACTCGAAAAGCAACCTGGCGAAACTCTCGACTTTCTGATGCAGTGCGTACTCGGCAGATGTATAATGATGTCCAGGCATACAGTGGCCAATCTCTTGTGTGAATGAGGGAAGTAATTTTTAAAGATAGATAGATAGAATTCTTAATAATATTTTAAGATCGTCTTCGGTGTTCTCTGAAAGCTAATCTGTTCGCTGATGATCCTCAAAATCCTTCGACCGACCTTGGCTCTTTATAGCCGTCGCTCTCTCTCTCTCAAGTGTGATAGAGTTATCTCGGCCACGCCCCCTTAACGCCCGACAATAACTTACCACAACACCCTCAGGTAATTGTGTCTCTGCAACGTGGTTTCAAAGCATTACGCTCCTGATAACAATCAGGCCATCCGTCGCGCGATATCAGCTTATCCTTTCTTTCCTCCGACATCTTTTGGCAATCGTACGATTCGGTAGTTGGAACATCTACCAACCAAGTTGATAATGCTTATCGCCTCTTAAATCCCTCAGACGGTGAGCGATTTAATTGCGTCATAGGCTTAGTCGGCGACCAACCGATACTATGCCAACGTAGATTAATGACGCGTAAGCTCGTATCCGATACGAGATTACATTGCGATCCAGACCATCGAACTAACGAGTGGTGCTCGCTCTAGGCACAATTGCCTACGTCATAAATCCCTCACTTACGTCAAGCTTAGGTCGAGACTATTCTCAAGACCGTAACGTGCCTCTCCGCATCGTAGCCCGTTACAGGCAGGGGAGAAGAGTTCCCTTAATCGCTTTTGACTATCAACCGCCATGTGTTGTTACAACACATGTCCCGCAGAGTATCCGGGAATGAACGGAGCACCCGCGCTCTGCGCAACCAACATGAACTCCCGCTAAAGAGCATGTTGCTGACCACTTGCTTTCTATCCGCATAGGTGTTATGCATATCGTAGATATGTATGCTTATCTTCTTAGAAACAAGTATCATTATCGCTGCTAGGGACGACCCCTAACATGTAGCAGCAATCCACATTCAGACATTAGCAGCAGAAAACACCTTGAAATCTTATTATGAGTTGACTTCACAATTGCTTCCTTATAAACCATGGTGAGACCAGGTCAAGTACACAACCTACAAGTAGCACATGATTTCCTGAAGGGTACATGGAATAGTATTATATTCATTCTCATGGACTGTGGGTATCACTGACAGTATCAAACCACTTGGTCATTGTTCTTGGAGACATAAATGTTTTTTACCATCTATTTCAACACACTTACCTGACAGCATTTGTCTTTCACCTTGCAAATCTGTATGTAATTCAATCTGATATCTAGAGTTTCATTTGGATGGGACCTGCCCCTGGGGAAGAATTCGAGGATTTGGGTAACCCTCAAGATATGTCTTTTGAAGAATGTGTATATGAGTTTGTTGTTGGAAATGATTTAAAGATATTGAGTCTTGGGAAAGATAAAGGAAAAAGTTCAGAGCAATAGGTAACTAGGCAGCTGTACTGAGTTGTAATCAATACAATATTGATTATGGGAAAAAAAATTCCCCATAACAGTAGCTGAACTGATGTCCTTGCAAGTGTCTCATGCTTGGAAACAGAGAAGTTAGTTGTACTGCATGTTACAGGGGTGCTTCCAATAAGGTATCTATACTTACAAAGTATGTATAAGATCCTTCTGTGCAACTTTGTTCTTATTAGGTAGGGTAGGTATTTCTCCAAAGAGAATGAATCGGCAACCTATACAAATCATACTCACATAGGGGACATATACTTATTCTGGACTCTGATGATTCAAAAACAATAGCAATTGAATCGTGTTGTTGTGTAACACCATATTAACACTACATATACTGTTATCAATATCGTTATATTGAATCCCAAAGGTAGATTTATATCAAAGTTTCGGAAGCTTAAGCGTGGAGATTGATTGATATCATTACAGTGTTCAGATACTTAATCTGTACAATTAACTAATACCGTAAGGTTGTTCTTGTAATTCACCTCATTCACTGATCAACATTGTTTGATCGTTCGCATAACTGATTAACATGTTTAATTGATATAAGTGGGCATAATAATTTGCGTGTTGAAAGTGCAATGCTATTTGATATATATCTTTACAAAATTGCCTCTGGATCCGTGATAATTCTGGAGTTCAGAACTATCGGTAATATTTTGTCTACACGTAATCTCCCTCAATATCCACGTCTCAGCAGACTCTCTCGTAGATGCTAAATTTATGCACTCAATGTCCTTGCCAGTATTTGATCCAAACATCCTTCCTTAGAGATTCACACATAATCCTCAATTGTTTTTTTCAGTGTCCAGGAAACCTCTTCATAAGTTCCTTATTTGTAAGGTTGCAAAGTTTAACAATCCGTCCTGACCAGGTCATACACCTTGTAGAAAGTATGCTATGCACCCTATCAGGTAAGCACATATATTGACTTGGTTCAATGTCGGGATTCAGATGTAGGCTGCTGCTCAGAGATATCAGAATCAGTAATATTATCAATATGATTTCATGGATAATCCAATGTTGTCACTGTACAATTTGCTAGATAATCAAAAGGTAATATCTTGTAATAAAGATAGTAGGTTAATATCTCAGTGCACTAGATTATACTTGCCAGCCACCTGATACACTGTGTGGCAAATAACTTGTCTTCCTTTTCAAAGCGATCCAGCAATAAGGAAATTGCCCACCATAATATGGTGTATTAGTTATTGAATTGTAGATTCTTCATGGCGCGAGCATGTTACATGGGTCCTTTCAATATCGTTCGTATACTGAGAAAGTAGGTATAAGTTTCTTGCACTCTGATGTAGTCTTCATTGAAGAAGCAAGGCGAATCTGCAAACAAAATGAATCGGCAACCGATACAAATCTTATACCCAAAGGGGACAAATAGTTATTGTAGATTCAGAAAACTGTGATCACCATCATAATTAATCCCATTACTTATTTTATATCAAAGGTTTGTAAAATTAACGGTGTAGGTTGATTTATATCGGAGGAGTTTTCATATATTTAATCCCAATGTTCAGTTAATACAATTAAATTGTTCATATGATTGATATCTATACTTATATAATGCAAGTAGCGGTAATGATTTACTCGTTCATAGCGCAATCGTAATTGACCCGTCACTTCACAAAGTTGCCTCTCCATCCTTGAGAATACAGGGGTTCAGAAGTATTGGCAACAGTAGGTTTAAGCGTAATCTTGCTCAATCTCCACATCTTATAGGACTCAATTGTAGAAGTTAAGTGTACTCACCCAATATCCTTGCCTTTAATAAATCAGACCAACCTTCCATACGGATTCCTGGATACATCTTTATTGGTTTCTTTTTCGTCCAAGAAACCTCTTCTTACTGTCCTTATTCATAGAGATCAAAGGTTTCACAATCCATCCTGACCCAGTCTTATGTTGTGTTGAAAGTATGCTCCATACCCAATTAGGGACACTAATATTTGGGCATTGTTCGATTGCAGGATTCAGATCTAGCTCATGAATATCAGAATCAGGAATATTCTCAGTAACCTTCTATTGACGATGCACTGGTGACACTGTCCAGTTTGCAAGATAATCCAAAAGAAAATATCTGGTAATGACGATTGTACTTTAATATCTGAGTATACTGGATTATACTTGCCAACCACCAAATACATTGTGTTCTAAATAACTGGTCTTCCCCTTTGAAGTGGTCCAGCGATAACTAAACTGCATACAATAATACATCGTATTTGTTATTTAATTTTAGATTGTGCCTGGGGCAGGGGAACCTCTTTCAATTCTAATGAATAATACTAATAATACTTGAATCATAATACTAATAATAATAAGGACTGTAAACAACAGAAATATTGCAGATTCTTCTCCGGAGGTAGGAATTGTTTCTTGCTTGTGGGGCTATCCTTACAAAGCCAAAGCTTTGTTGTTCTCTTATAACCTTTCTTGGAATACTGCAGAGTATTCCTTAACCTTAGCTATGATCTGATCTGTCATAACATTGAGTACTTTTTCATTATGAATTAGACTCTATGATTGAGGACCACAAATTCCAAAGGTTATCGTGTCATTGCATGATTGGTTTAAGGAGTAACTCTCCCTCATGGGGATATCATCCATGATAAGATATAATCACACAGTAACCTCAACAAAGATATCCCGCAACTCATATATTTTGGATTCTCAGCACACTTTGCCACCTGGCATCATTATTTGAAATGCTTTAGACTGCTTGCTTAATAAATTAAGCCACAACCTTCACCATATAGGGTATTTGGCTTATCTCCTTGAAGAGGCTTGCTGGCTGACCACCATGCTCTGCTAACATTTAATGTTGACATACCACACCAGTATTATAACATGATAGTAGTTTGCATTACATGTAATCTCCGGGCAAGGGAGTCAGAAGATTTCGGACAAGTCCCTGATCCCAATCTATCAGACACTCCACACTGATGCCAAGACTGTTCTCATTAACTGGTGAGTACCCGAGTAGTTCTGATCCCAACATGGGGAAAGACTCAAGATCCCACATAGTCAAATTTATCATGTAGTCAATGTGACAGATTGAAATTCATCTTGGACATCTTGCAATATCAAAAGTCTATCTGGTAGGAAACTTGCTCATCGAAGCAACATTTGGCTAATCTTTATGCTCGAACATGGTGCGACGGCTGGGTTTCTTGCAATGTCATGAATATGTGTGATTCATACCATGCGACTTGACCAGGAGTAACTCAGTGACATCTATTCATTTGACTAATGCAAACATCATCACTGCTGCTAAGGGAGCACCCCTAACAGTGACTATGGACAACCAATACAAATGCCACCAGACTACAGAACCATATTTATATGCACACCAGTATCCAAACAGATAGTGATTGTATTATTGCTGTAGTACTTACCCCTGAAGGATGTCAACAGATGGAATCTGTCTTTTTTTAAGGATGAGCCAGAATATACAAGTTTGTACTCAATTTGTTGTTTGTTAGCTTTCTAGTTATGCACAAACAATGAAAAGTCTATGATATAACTAGTACTCTCATATGATTGACTGTTAATGTTGAAGTCTATCAACTATCTTATACAATTGGAAACAGTTTGACTGCAAATCATTCCAATAAAATCCCATGATCTGGTAGTTAACTGGTGATTATCTCAATCTTTGTCACATTTTGGATACTGACAAAACCAGTTTGAAATCACAATGACTCTGACCAGCTAATCTACTGTTTAAAGAGTATATTAAATTCCTGAAATAGGTGTATTTATTGCAACTTTTTATGGCATTACATGACTCTAGGCAGGGTAAGTGTTGGTGAATATCAGTTACCACTACAACACTCACACCTGAACCTATGTGTTTACAAAACAACTTTCCTTCATGGTCCCATGATTCCACATGTGTAACTAGTGTATATATTCATTTATATATTGATATGTATGGATATACCCAAACTTGACATGTTTTCTGTCTTTAAGAACGTAGATATAATTTACTTACAGTATTTTGTATTTCACCACAATTTGGTGCTTCATATAAGAGTTTACAAGAAACTTCACGGCAAGGCACAAAAGGTTAGCTAAATGATTTGCCTGTAGTCAATTGACACAAGTATAAATACCTCCAGCTATATCGTGCAGCCAGTGGCTCAGTATATGTGATGACAGTAATACTTTGGATTGCCGCCATGACACGCTGTTGGCCTGATAGCTTATCGACATGATCAACTTATGTGACTCACTGACAGTGCCACAAAGTTCCTCAAGGTTGTCAAGGTCATACAGGAGTGGTTTGAAGACAGTACGCCCCAACTAAGGTTCATCCCCATGTTATGATATCCAATGCACTAATATGGCAACTTATAACTTCAACTTGGACATCTTGCTTTGCATTTGTTCAGTAGTTGGAACATCTGACAACCCATAGTGTTATCAGTGCTTATTGCAATGCACTGTAATAGCTCTGCACAATAAAATTCCTTGCCTATAATTTCACTTTTGGGCGATGTATCAGAGATTTAATCGACGACTGCCCAATACTCTGCAAACAGAGACGAGGACACATCAACCTCAAATTCTCAATGAGAATGACACTGGAATGCGTTCTGACTCAACCCAATGAGCAGGTGTGTATTTGTCCTCTTATATTCAGCCAATGTCATTGATCCCTCAGACAGCACATGCTTAGATCTCGACCTTCCGTAGATTGGGGAGTTCCTCATGGTGTTCATACTGCTTAGTGCACAGGCATGGATAATCCCGCTGACTTGCACATTGCGTTATGATCTGCTGTACATGTTGTTCTGCGTAATCGGAACTTAACTGTGTAATGTCCTGCCAGGTGTAATATACTAGGTGTGGTTAATAATTATGTGCACTGCGGAATGTTGTTCACTTCCCAGTAATGGCAATATAATTGCGTTAGTATATTTGAATCTTCTTGTGAGATCGTACTTGTCACTAATTGATCGATATGTGGCACAAGTGTAATCGCTTGAAATATCACTTGCCTGGGAAACATGACGACGTCTCGCAAGTAGGTGCTTTGCATATGATTGACTAGATGATCACATGTACTTGCTGCAATCCATTCATATATCATTGCTGCTGCTAAGAGAAAACCCCTAACATCAGACACAGCAATAGGTACTATATATGATGGTAATCAAGGTCATATCCCTATAAGATACAACGTCATCTTTGGTATATCAAGGAATGGTGGGGTGGAAAGACTCCCATCACACCTCCCATGTGACCATATTCTCCATCTAAAGCTACATTTGTATTTTCCCCTGTAAGGAATAAACAATCATTGGAATGTCCAGTTCACATCTATCAAGGTAATCAATAATGAAATTGAAATGCAGTGAATCGTCTGGTAATCATCATTGCCTGCCAAAGCAATCATCTGAATGGATAAGAAGATGTAACAAGGATTGCAGCAGGGTGTAGTATACCAAACTATCAGTAATACCATAGTGTCAAACTCATATCCTCTGGAACAGGTCTCAGAGATACTGGACAGCTTGTGTTGTACTATAATCTTGATGTACCTCAGTCACTGATAAGCAAATTACCCCACCTGCAGCTAGTAAGGTGACATGTAACATAACTGTATTTAGTCTAGCAGAGTCAGTATGGAAACTGAGTCATACTGTTTGGGTCACCAATTACACAAGTTGTTATTCCAGTAAATATTTGCAACAACTTGAAACCACATATCCATCACTTTGCGGTATTCTTTCTGGATGATTAACTTATCAACCTGACTAGAGTTCAGGAGCATGAAGTGCAACTTCAAACAGTGATGAGTGTTACGGGGGTTCTTAGTCCCAATAATCAATACAACATCTATTGACTAAGTACGGCCGCCTATCTAAATATATCTTTCTTTCCTCGTCTTATCCTAAGACTCAACTTCTCGTTCCTGCTCAACGAGAACTCCCGATCTAAACCTATACCACAGCCCTTGTCCTCTGTAGATATATATCACGCCTCCCCGTCGAACAACAGGTCCTCGGAAAATTCCTTGAATGGTAACAATCCGGTGTTCATGTACTGTAACACCAGGTAGTCGATGATCTCGAGTTGTACGAAACGAAAAACCACTCGGTAGGTGTGGGTTAAATTGTGCTTGTGTAAACTCAATAGAAGATTGCCGAACAACTCGACTGTCTGATGCAGAGCGTATTTGGAATGTGTATACACGTGACCAGGTATACACGGGATGATCGCGAAGGTTGATTAACGAAGAAATAGTGGCGACTATTTCTGGAAGTACTAGATAGATAGATAGAATTCTTAATAATATTTTAAGATCGTCTTCGGTGTTGTGAAAGCTAACTTGCTCGCTGATGTTCTCCAATTCCTTCGACCAATGCTGGCTCTTTATAGCCCGTGCTTCCTCATAGCGCTGATAGTGTTATCTCGGCCACGCCTCCTTAGCGCCCGGAAATAACTCGCCACAACACCCTCATGTAAATGTGTTCATGCAATGTGGTTTTAAAGCGTTACGCTCCTGATAACGATCAGGCCATCCATCAAGCAATATCAACTCATCTTCCTTGTCTCAGACATCCTTTACATTGTACGAGTCGGTAGTTGGAACATCTATCGCCAGAGCGATAATGTTTGCGCCTCTTAATCCCTCATGCACATGAGTTATTAATTGCGTCATTGACTTAATCGGCGACCAACCGATGCTATGCCAACGTAGATTAAAGACGCGTAAGCTCGTATCCGATACGAGGTTACATTGCGATCCAGACTACCAGAGTCAACTTAGCAGTGCTCGCTCTAGGTACACTGCCAACGTCATTAATCCCTCAGTTACGTCATGCTGAGGTCGAGACTTTTCTCCAGACCGGAACGTGCTTCTCCGAATCCCATCCGCCCTTGGGTGGGGATAAGAGTTCTCTTAATCGCATATGACTATCAACTGCCGTGTGTGATTACCACACATGTCCCGCGTAGTATCCAGGTGTGAATGAAGTACCCTCACTTCGCGCGACCAACATGTACTCTGCCACAGAGCATGTTGCTGACCGCTTGAACGTTCACATGTATAGGTGTTATTCATATCGTAAATATGTATACATCTTGTATCATAATTCAAGTATCATTATCGCTGGTAGGGACAACCCCTAACATCCCCCCCTTCTCTAAGACCGGTGACCTCAACGGTGCACTTTCTTTTAAAACAAAACAGTAAACAATAACCAATAATCAATAACAGTGACTCGCAAAATAAACCAACTATTCCACCTACAATCTCCCAAACTATTTTTTTCTTTTCGTTATTTTGTTTTTCCCTTTTCTTTGAAATCTTCCGTCCCTTTCCATTTCTGGATTTCGTTCATAAGAATCTTCCAATAATTCCATATTATGATCCGCAACGTTTTCGTACGTTTCCCATGTATTCTCCTCCTGTGCAAAATCCTTCCATTTAACCAAAAACACATGTTTCTTAGAGTTCCCATCTGATGGTCCACTTGCTATTATCGTTTCCATTACCCAGTCTTCCATGTCGGCTTCGACTTCGACTACCTGCTTCTTGGGGTTGGTTCCCTTGCATCGTTCCAGTAAGTCGACATTAAAAACTGGGTGAATTTTCCAAGACTCAGGCAAACTAAGCCTGCAATATCTTTGGTTTTTTCCTACCAATAGGATTTCAAATGGTCCGAACATCTTATCTTCCAATTTCCTGCATCTAGGCTTCGCCCGTATGTTTCGTCGGTTTAACATAACCCATTCTCCTTTTTTGAATGGTTCGACAGCTTTCCTTTTTTTGTTGTAATTCTTTTTCATCAATTCCATTGCTTCAGATAACCTCTCCTTGAGTTTCGTATGGATACTGGTCATGTAATGCCCGTATCATTCCGACACTGGAATTCTAAACTGTACCTCAGTCGGCCACGTCGTTCGAGGTTCGAAGCCGTAGTTCGCATAAAAAGGGGATATCTTTGTTGACGAATGCTTGGAATTATTATAGGCACACTCAGCCATTGCCAACATCGAAGCCCAGTCAGTTGCAGTAAGATCGTAAAACGGATTCGATTACTTGGTTGATGCGCTCGGTTTGTCCGTCAGTCTGGGGATGATAGGCCGTGGACATGCTGCGTTTAATTCCCAAATAATCATAAAAATCCGTAACGAAACTTCCCGTAAATGTTGAGTCTCTATCAGATACCATATCTTCGGGAAAGCTGTGATACTTCCATACATTATCTAAGTAAGCCCTGGCAACTGATGTTGAATCCTTTTTCTTAATCGGAACAAAATGTGCCATTTTCGTAAAGTGATCGACGACTACTAAAATTATTGTTGCTCCTTCGGATTCAGGTAGGTCTGTAATAAACTCCGTAGAAATATGCGTCCATGGTTTGCAGGCCAATTCCAATGGATGCAGGAGTACGTATTTAGCGTGTCTAGGTGCGTTGGTCCTTTGGCAGTTGTCGCATTCGCTGCAATATTTCCTTATGTCCCTCTCCATATTGGTCCAGTAGAAATTCCTAGACAAAAGTTCCAAAGTCCGTTCTCTTCCGAAATGCCCTGCTACCTTCGAGTCGTGTTCTGACTGAATTGCCCGCTGTCGTAATCCTTCCAGTACGTAAATCCTATTTTCCCAACATAGTAACTCATTTGATATTGTGAAGTTTCCGTCTATGTTTCCTCCTGATGATATCTGTTTGCAGAGGTCCCTGTATTTCTCATCTAACATGGCCTTCTCCTTAATTCTTTCCTTAGCTTCTGGTAGGAGTTGGTCCACGTCTATAGCTGATATCGGAATTGTCCCGTATTTGTCATTGGTGTCTAATTCCATGGCACCTATTTCTAGCCATTGACTTTCATCCAGCATCATCTGATTTGTTGCGGAAGTTGTACCGCCTTCTCTAGAGGTGAACTCCGGACACCTAGACAGTATGTCTGCTTTGACCTTGGCAGAGCCTTTCCGGTACAATATTTGAAAGTTATATTGTTTAAGGTCTTCCGTCCAGCGTGCTTGTCTCCTATTTAGTAAAATTGTCGAATTAAACTAGGTAAGATTTTGATGATCAGAATATATCATAGTTTTGTGTTTGGCTCCCTGCAGATAATGACGATTCTTCCGTAATGACAATACTATTGCTAACATCTCTTTATCATCAACGTCGTAATTAAGCTCGGCTGGGGTAAGTTTTCTGGAAACAAATCTAACTGGGTGAATTTTTCCATCTTTGTATTTTTATAATAAAATGCCGGCTATTGCAAAATCTGGAGCATCTGTTTCCAGAAGTGCTGGTCTATCTGGATCATAATGTTTCAGGATAGGAGTATTGCCAGACGTAAAAAGTATTACGACTTTAAGAAACGCTGCCTCCTGTGGCTCTCCCCATTGAAAATTAACGTCCTGTCGGAGTAAATCGGGAATAGGTGAAACTAATCCTGAAAAGTTATGGAAAAATCTTCGGTAAAAATTCCACAAGCCCAAGAGCTGTTGGACTTCCTTCCTTGACGTAGGGCGGGGCCAATCAACAATTGCTTTTGCTTTGTCTGGATCCATCTGTAACCCGGAGCCGCTTACGACAAATCCCAAAAAGGTGGTTTGCGAAGCATCGAAAATGCATTTGTCTATTTCAACACACATATGGTTATCCATAAGTAGTTGAAAACCCTTCGAAACCTGTTTATGGTGTTTATCCAAGGATCCCTTTGTGGCTATCAATATATCATCTATATATGCCAGTACAATGACTCCTTCATCTTCGTCGATATGAACGTCGGTTTTTATAACTAATTCGAGTCCTAATAATGGTCTTAGAATCCTATTAATTTCCCTTTGGAATGTTGCCGGTGCATTGCAGAGTCCAAAAGGCAAAACGAGGTATTCATAAAGGCCGAACTTCGTACGAGAGGCGGTATATTTTTCATGTCCTAGGGCCATTCTAACCAAATGAAACCCAGACTTCATATCGATTTTCGTAATATGCGTGGCTCCTCAAAGTCGTGATGATAGTTCCTCCATTATCGGTAATGGGGTTCTATCCTTTTTTGTATAGTCATTGAGATGTTGATAGTCTATCCAAAGCCGTAATCCTCGTCCATTAGGTTTAGGTACGAACAATATCGGACTTCCAACTGTGCTGCTTGACGGCCGAATTTTTCCTTCTTTAATCATCGTATCAAGATATTTAACAAGCAACTTTTCTTCCTCTGAAGATAGCTGATAAATAGGGCCCATTCGTAATTTGTCTTCTGTTCCCAACAACTCAATTCGATGATCGCATCCCCTATTGTTGGGTAATTTTTCAGCTTCGTTTGGGTCGAACAAAAGTAGAAACTTATGATAATGGGCCGGTAATTTTGCCGCTATGGACGGATTACTCATAACTATTGCTCCAATATGTATGGCCGCATCATTTAGTGCTATACTCTTATAGTACGTGATCGAGTACTCTGGATGAATCTTTCCATGATTATAGCACTTCTGCGGGCAATGAGGAAAATGTAAATGACTGGTAGTCGTTCCTCTAGCCTTATGCTCTTCTAAATACCAAGCTGGTATTAGAGCATCGTATTCTCCAGATGTTTCAATCACCTCGAAAGCATGACTATCTTCGTCGTGGGATCGATGGTTACCAAAAGATAATCCTAACGGGACTGTAAACAGTCCCTCTGTTTTCAACCGAGATCCGGAAACGTCTCCCGCCTTAACTGGCTTAGGTCTTGACACCTCAGGTATTGAAAAAGCCTTAGCTGCCTCCGGTGAAATGACAAAGGAGGTGCTTTCCAAATCCAACATACCCCGTAATGGAAAGTACTTTCCATCATAATCGATAAAGAAGCGGTAAATAGGTCTCTTCCCAACCTCAGTAGCTGAAACCCTCTTAATTTTTGGATAGCTAGCTGGTTGATAGTAGACGAAATCTGTAGACGCATTTTGTTTTTTTGGTATACCTGACAAGGGTTCTGAGGCTTTTCTTTTAGACATCACAACCCTTTCAACAGTAGTGTAACAGCAACGGGTTACTTTGTATGTGTTTCTGAGATTTTTATTTGAATGTTGTATTCGTATTTCCTTACGGGACAGCCGTTTCGATCTTCCGATCATCCTCAGAGGAAAAAAACTAACAAAGGGAAGATCCTCCACTGCTGTCCTCAAACTCAACTAATCCGAACTTTCTGGCGAATCCCACCAATTCCTTTCCTCCTTTGGATCCTGTTCCAGTTCTTCTTCAGATTCGTCCAGATACTCTTTTCCGGAACTCTCCGAATCAACTGAATCACTTTCATCGGATTCTGAACTTTCCGAATCCTCCTCTTCTGAATCATTACTGAGTAATTCCATACAAGCTATTTTCATCCTTTGATATTCTTTGGCTTTTGGATAATTTGCCGTTCCTTTGTCTAGCTTGATTGGCCTTTGGCAATCCTTGACCCTATGTGTTCCTTTACGATCTGCAGGCCAGGCACATCTCAAGCATTCTCCCGCAGGCTTTCTTCGGATTATCTCTGAAGGATCTATCCCTTCAGTTTTTGTGGAATCGAATTCCGGTCCAGAGCGATTTTTCTTAATCTTGTGCTTGTCCTTCTTATCCCTCCGTTCGGATTTCCGAAATCGATTCTTCTGTTTTCGTTCTGGTTTATCGGAGCGTTCTTCATATTTGGATGGCTTTGATTTATATGTTCTGAAGGATGCTTTTAAACCCAAATTTTTTCTTGCAGCTTCCCATTTTTCTGCAACTCTTCCTGCATTAGTGATAATGGTAATGATGTCATTATCAGTTTTTCTTGTCAGATCGACCACATGCATCTGATCCAGAGTTTTCTGAGGTAATCTTTCCAAGATTAATTTTTTCGAAGCCGCTCCGGACACCATAGCCGTATCGTTGAAGGTTTGGATCTTTGTAAACATATCGCGAATGCACCCCTCATAGCGGACTTCTTCGAGTTGTGCAAATGCCTCATCTTTAGCACCCCTATCCTCAAATCTTAATTTGAGTGCATTTACATATCCGGTCAGGGATTTAGGATGAGTGCCGTTTAGGGTTCCCTTGAGCCATTGAATATGCCACGACGCTGCATAGCTTTCCATTAGGGATCCGATCCACTCGATGGTTCGCTGATCCTTGGGGAACTTTTCTGGTTGGTCTTCTATATAGACCTGAACCAACACCCAGCAAGTATCGAAATCTTCGCCCGGTTTTCCAAAAACCATTTTGGGTTCCTTATTTTTAATGGGTTTGGAGAATTCTAACTCCTTAATACGTCTTTGTCGTCTTGACGGGCGTCTTCCTCCGTTTCCATCTTCTCCGGATGGTGGATCCGGTGGTGGTGGTGGATCTCTGCCGCCTGCTCCTCCGGTTGCTCCTCCGCTTGCTCATCCGGCTCTTCCGGCTGCTTCGCTGCTTGCTCCTCCGGCTCCACCGGCTGCTTTGCCGCCTGTTCCTCCAGCTCCTCCTTCTGCTGCATCTGTTCCTGCATTACTTCCGGCTCCTCCTCTAAGTTGGGCATGCCAGGAATATTCGCTTCCCGTGTCTCTGAGACTCGACTCTGTTGGAGACCCTTCGAAAACTGGCCGTCTTTGTGTGCCCGAGGGTCCTGTCACTATGCTGGTTCTTCCAAAATTAAAGGGTGATGATTGTGAGAACTTGCATTCCTCCATGGGGGTAGTTAATCCAGTATTAACTTCAGTCATCTGTTGTTTATGATCTTCCATTGCGCTAGCATGACGTTGTAGATCGAGCTTCGTAGGAACCTGTTTTAACGAAGTCGTAATAGCAGCTGTAGTTTTGACCACCTCATCCACTCGTTTTGACAGCAGAGACAATCCCTTTTGTACTAACTGAGTGGAAGTCTTAACTGCTAGCAACTGTAGAGTATTATCGGATATCCTTTTGCTCTGAGCCTCTAACTCGTTTCGCATTCCTCCAAACAAATCCGTAGCTTCCTGTACGATCTGATTATCCTGTGATTGAAGCACATGGATTCCTGAACGGAGTTCCTCCAGCATGGCTTCCTGAAACCTTGCCATAGTACCGGCCCCGAAATTTCGGAATCTATCCGGGTTTGCTCCGTCTGAAGGCGACTTTCCATAATCATAATTCCATTTCTGACTGAATCAAATTCCTCCTCTAACACGTCCTTTTCTTCATTACATGCCTCGATAACATGGACGATCTGTTGAGCGAGTTCCAACAATTGCTCTTGCACTAAGTCGGTATTCTGTTCCAGCATCTCTATTTCCCCCTGTCCCTCCAATGCTTCTTCGGGTTCCGCTTGCTCCTTTATTAGCAAGTATTCTCTTCGAGCGGCCTCTATTCTTCTTTGATATCCTAGACACCATTCTGGAACTGGTCTCAATGCTGGGGACCGGGGTTTTTCTATCCTCGTGCTACTGGGGGCTAACGCCCTGCTGGGGAACGTTAACCGGCTCCAAGGGGCCGCCATCTTGAATGAGATGACTATAATCCGGTGGTGGATTAACTCTATTTAGTTCGACCGTAGCTTCGTCCCTATGTGGGCAACCCTCTAGCTGACAATGGTCGATACAATGTCTCTGTATAATATAAGAGTTTCTTCCGCCAACCTTGCCTTGAAGTTTATAACTGTAGCACACTGACAAGAAGCTACACTTCTGGCAATACTTTGAAGGGCTTTTTTCCTCGATATTGTATAACTGGCAGCTGCTGCAGAAACAATTCTCCCTCCGACAATGTTCGCTGCAAACTCTCCGACCCAAATAGATGCAACAAAAGTTGTCTTCGCACTTCAGGCACTCCGAATTCATATAGCAAATTGACCCTTGGTTTGTCACTTATAATAAGGTGTTATCCTGGATTCTGGGGATTTCGGTAGAAATATGCTCCCGTTTTGTAAAGCTCCTTATACAGGTGTAACAGCTCTGGCGTCATATAAGTCGAAGCTGATATCGCAAAATTCCTCTCTCAGATAACAGTGTAGAGTATGTAAAATATTATACTGTTACGGGGGTTCTTAGTCCCAATAATCAATACAACATCGATTGACTACGTACGGCCGCCTATCTAAATATCATTTTCTTTCCTCGTCATATCCTAAGACTCAACTTCTCGTTCCTGCTCAACGAGAACTCCCGATCTAAACCTATACCACAGCCCTTCTCCTCTGTAGATATATATCACGCCTCCCAGTTGAACAACAGGTCCTCAGAAAATTCCTCGACTGGTAACAATCCGGTGTTCATGTACCGTAACACCAGGTAGTTGATGTTCTTGAGTTGTACGAAACGAAAAACCACTCGGTCGGTGTGGGTTAAATTGTGCTCGTGTAAACTCAATAGAAGATTGCCGAACAACTCGACTGTCTGATGAAGAGCGTATTTGGAATGTGTATAAACGTGACCAGGCATACACGGTATGATCGCGAAGGTTGATTAACGAAGAAATAGTGGCGACTATTTCTGGAAGTACTAGCTAGATAGATAGAATTCTTAATAATAATTTAAGATCGTCTTCGGTGTTGTGAAAGCTAACTTGCTTGCTGATGTCCTCCAATTCCTTCGACCAACGCTGGCTCATTATAGCCCGTGCTTTTTCATAGCGCTGATAGCGTTATCTCGGCCACGCCTCCTTAGCGCCCGGAAATAACTCGCCACAACACCCTCAAGTAAATGTGCTCATGCAATGCGGTTTTAAAGCGTTACGCTCCTGATAACGATCAGGCCATCCATCACGCGATATCAACTCATCTTCCTTATCTCAGACATCCTTTACATTGTACGAGTCAGTAGTTGGAACATCTATCGCCAGAGCGATAATGCTTGCGCCTCTTAATCCCTCATGCACATGAGTTATTAATTGCGTCATAGACTTAATCGGCGACCAACCGATGCTATGCCAATGTAGATCAAAGACGCGTAAGCTCGTATCCGATACGAGGTTACATTGCGATCCAGACTACCAGAGTCAACTTAGTAGTGCTCGCTCTAGGCACACTGCCAATGTCATTAATCCCTCAGTTACGTCATGCTAAGGTCGAGACTTTTCTCCAGACCGGAATGTGTTTCTCAGAATCCCATCCGCCCTTGGGTGGGGAGAAGAGTTCTCTTGATCGCATATGACTATGGACTGCGGTGTGTGATTACCACTCATGTCCCATGTAGTATCCAGGTGTGAACGAAGTACCCTCACTCCGCGCGACCAACATGTACTCTGCCATAGAGCATGTTGCTGACCACTTGAACATTCACATGTATAGGTGTTATGCATATCGTAAATATGTATACATCTTGTATCATAATTCAAGTATCATTATCGCTGGTAGGGACAACCCCTAACAATGATGTTATAATACAGAATTGGAGTGTCCAGCAAAGACGAAATTTGTAATTTCGGATTGTTGGAGTTTGGCCAGCTCGGATTCATCAGTCACCAGAATGTGTTCAGCATCAAGTTGAACTGTGTGAAAATAGTTGATTCCAGGTTATGGCCAGTGCACATTGTAAACATTGAGGAGGGTTATGTATGCGAGAATGTGATCGGACAGTTTTTATTCAGATATCCCTGTCTAATCTTCCAGATAGCAGATCTCCAGCCAACAGACAGGTATTCTATGATGTCTGATCAACTCCAATGAGTTCAGACTTGGGACCCACCCCTGATATTAATAACCACCTTCACCTGTACCCCTATCTACAGGTGTTAGGGGGTCGCTTTGACATTAAGTACATGTAGGTAGGGGTTTGCGCTTAGCAGTACTAATGATATTTAAATGGATTGCAGCAAGTACATGTGATCATGTAGTGAATCATACGCAAACCACCTGCTTGTGAGACATCATCATGTTTGTCAGTGAAGTGGTCTGTAGTGGGATTACACTGGAGCCGCATGTCAATCAATTAGTTACGAGTGCACTTGAATTAGCAGATTCCTATTTGCTGATGCAATCATATCGCCATTACTGGGAAGTGAAAAACAATCAGCGGTGCACAAAATTATAGACCACACCTACTATACTGTATGTAGTGGGCCATTTCACAATAAGGTTGCGATTACGCAGAATTAGGTGTACAGTAGATGATAACACAATGTATCAGAAAGAGGGATTCTGCAAGCCAGTGCCCTAAGCCATAGGAAATTTTTGCAGAACTCCCCAGTCTATGGAAGGTTGAGACCAAAACATGTGGTGTCTGAGGGATTTATGACATTGGCTGAAGATAAAAGGCCCGAAGCAAACCTATGCATTAAGTAGACTGGGAATGCATTGCAATGTCATACTCATTTGGAATACGAGGTTGACATGTCATAATCAAGGTTGGCAAAGTATCAGTTGGTTGTCTATTGATTCTCTGACGCATCACGGAAAAGCCAAATTGGGGGCAAGGCATTTGATAGCGAAGAGGTATTACAATATATTGCAATAAGCACTGATAAGACTATGGGTCATCAGATGTTCCAACTCCTGAACAAATGGAAAGCAAGATGTCCAAGTTGAAGTTATGAGTTCTCATATTAGTGCGTTTGATATCATGACATGGGAATGGCCCATAGTCGGGGCACAATGCCTTGAAACCACTCATGCATGAACACGATAACCTTGAGGCAATTCGTGGCACTATCAATGAGTCCCATAGGTATATCTCGGTGATAAGGTATCAAGCACACAGTGTGTCATGGCAGTAATCCACATGCAAGCTTGACCTGAGGATCTGACTATATAAGAACTCACATTGTCCCCAACAATGAAAAGAACCAAGCACTGGCAGAAATCCACAGTCAGACATTACAGGCGAAGAATACCTTAAAATATTATTCCGAATGCTATCTGCAAACCTCATGATTACTTCACTAAATTGCTGACATCAATATTTGTTTTATGTGTTTGAAGAAAGTTACAAAATCCCAGTACGCACATTATAAGGTCGTTAGAACTTCCGGCATACTTGTCTTTTGCTACAATCTGTGGGGTTTAATTCACTTCTGACACATCTTGTGATGCTCAGCGATTATTGAGGGTATAGAATCTGAAATAAACTGGCACATCAGTACGGGGTGGTTACCTTACTGATGGTTTTGTGAAGATCGACTCTGGGTCAACTGGGCCATGTGGTGAGCTCTTACTAGAAGAGTAAGGGGTTGAGTCTTGGGAAAGACAAGGACTTGGAAAGGTGATTAGATAGGTGGCTGAACATAAGTCGAATAAATGTAGTATTCAGTATTGAGTCTCGAGTATCCCTGTGTTAGGGGGGTACTTTGATATTGGTCCAATACTAAGGTACGGCCCTAGATCCTATTCCTTGCTAAGGTTCCTTATAACCTGATCCCTAATTTTCTGAAGTCGCCCATTTCTTTCAACTTCGTTTTT
>Ga0307512_10000806_pt1 | contig 46367 bp, 48 predicted proteins | sample 14_EM_MG_FD_200267 | JGI IMG/M metagenome (GOLD analysis project Ga0307512, IMG submission 200267) | Populus trichocarpa ectomycorrhiza microbial communities from riparian zone in the Pacific Northwest, United States - 14_EM | ecosystem: Host-associated > Plants > Roots > Unclassified | place... | reverse complement strand
CTCCGCCATCTAGCCGGCTCGCCCGGAGGCGGAGGGGATATCAGGGTCCTGTCATACTCTAATTAGAGTCAATACAGTATGATTAAACAACAACAAAGTGGGATCATGTAGTTTCCCCATACAAAATATGTGATTGGAAAGTGGGGACAAGTCATTTCCCAAATTTAATACGTTTCCAGTACATTTCTCCCTGCAGTCATTCCATTTCCAGTTTTTTCCATACCATTTGCCCTATGCCACAACATACCAATTTCCAATTTTTACCATACTATTTCTGTTCTTGAGTACTTTCCAACCACTTACCAAGCTCCACACAACTTACCCTTTCCTCCACTTCCCACCCGCGAGTATACTTCAGGATTACAAAAGACCATAGAATACTTACTAAATTTAGCGAAGCGACTGGTTTCAGTTCATGATCATACCCTAATATTCCCACAAACTATATACATTTTCCGACTGAACTGAGAAGTAATCCGCTTTGCGAATTATATATGTAGACTGTTTCGCGAATAAGTCAACTGTGAGCCGAAGGCCTGAGCTTGCCATTTAGTCAACTGAGCGGAGAAGCGGGCAGGCTGAACTAGCATGAACACATTGCTCAGACTCTCACCACCATTCTTCGCTGACCGGCTCAGCACTTTATTACATATTCCGTTGCATCACTTACCCCTCCACCACTTTTTTGCTCCGCCAGTGCACTGATCCAGATGTCATTGTTGGTTTGATAACAGATTGGGGGACGGGGAGGGGATGTGGGCTGGAAAGGTGAGTTTCCACGGCGTATGAATTGTTCAAAATTTAATATCCTTGGAAGCTACCCAAGTTTACGATCACGCAGTTACTTGACGCATCGAGGTTTCAGTCTAAGTGTCTTATCCCCAAAGTAAATTATACAATCCTAATTCCCAGTAGTTGCTGAGTGGTGAAGCTTTTTATTTCATAGTTCAGCCAGCTAATAATTGTAGCTTGGAGCGACAGCTAGCTGGTTCACAAAGTTAACTTATTCGCAAAGCAGCCGGCTTATTTGTGAAGCAGATATCCTCGGGGATACTGATGTCACCCGTCGTCACCCGATATGCAACAGCTCGTATTACTATATGATCTGAGAGGAAGTCGCCTGTACTGAGATCGCTGAATTGATTCACAGGCTATGGACTCACAGTCGTAGACTCATCCATGAGTTTTCACTCGCCACCGCCACCGCCACTGGTATTTGCAATCGTGAGCTTCCATGGACTTCCATGGTGTTCCAGGCTCTCATGTATATAAAGACAGAGCTTCTCCTTAGATAGTAGAATAGACTTCATCCGCTTTACATTCGTAACAGCTTGAGTGACAGTATGGTACGAGTGATTAACTCATGACCACGTGAGGGCGACCTCATAGAAGCAATGACTGGAAATAATCATCGTCATAACGGGGGCTAACCGTATTACTTGAAAATCTCTCACGTTGGTTTTGCAAGTGTATCTAGATTGCAAGCTCTCGTGTACGTGCTAGTAATGATATACACTGACGATCACTTGTTTAGAGAAATTTATTGCTTGTAACTCGCCAGTCGGATCCCGGGTAGCTATTGACTATCAGAATTGACTGTCCAGAGACACAGTGTGGGCGCCTGGGCGTTTCTGAAGAAGCTCCAGCTAGGGAGGCTGGCCTTTTTCCAAACACCGAGCCAATGTTGTTCTCTTTTGTCGGACGATATGAACAAGATATCATTATTATGTGCCGAAATTCCACCTTGACCAACAGATAGAAAAGCCGAAAAAATGAATGATACAGTGAGAGCCCTCGTCTGGTTATCCCTCCCGCAATGACATACACGAGGCCCGCCCTGTAAAATATAACCTTCTGATGTTAGGGAAAACTCAATATTCCGCAGGCGTGCCGATCATGTGTCTGACAGTTGTCCTCATAGACCCCGTATGTCGATGTTGAGTTGTCTGTCGTGTATCATGTATCCGAATACCCTTGGCCGAGCACTCTCTCCATGCCACCGCACCTACCCTCCACCACACGTGGTTCCCATACGTAGATGTCAGGGTTGTCCACCGCGTTTGATGTATCGGAATGTGCTTTGCTGAGCTGTGACCAAAGTAGATGGCGGTTCATGTCATCTTCATGCTCGAATATCCCCGCATTCTGACCGTTCGACCGAGCGACGAGTGGTAAAGCCTATAAACCAGAAACCAGATAATATTCATACCTGCTGGAAACATCACTATCAACAGCACGCCTATAATTTTTGTCATGGAGAGAAAAACCAACAGTGGCGAGCGTAACCAAGAACGCAGCGGAGGTTTGTATCTGAAATTTCGAGTACAAGGCTGTGAGAGCAGCGGAGTAAGTCGTGGAAACGACGCAGTGATAGCCGTTAACAAAGTGTCACTGATCCCCTGGCTTCAGTGTTCGTAGTTGATGGTAGATATATAACTGCGTGAAGTCAGAGTAGTATCCACCTACGATATATATAATGTAGGTCTCGCTGCCGAGAGCTGTGCTACTGATACAAGCCGCAGCAATGTATGCCGATTTTCCATCAAAGGCGTTGGGAAGTCATGCAAGTTTCTCCCTGGAAGATGTTAAAGTAATAATACAATTTACAGAGAGTTGGAGTGAATAAAACCAATTTATCTTTATATTCGCATTTTGCAAGACTGCCCTTTTGATAAGACGAACTGCAATGCTGACAAGAGAGGGCGATGGCTGAAGAATTATATTTGTTTTGAAATCCTACCTGGTAGTGATGGAAACTGATAGAAACTGATCCATCTGTTCTGCCATAGTGAATAGAAGTGATTGAAGGGATGGTGATTTCGTGCCAGGGCACCTTCGTCAAATGATCTGGGGTATAAATGTACTCTACCCTCAAGCTGCGAGGAACAACTGTAGGTATGAGCGCTATGTGCGAAAGTTGAGCGAGTACAAGTTGACTTTAGAATAAGCACAAGCTATCTACTAGCGATAACCAGAAAGAAAAATACGTGACAAGGGATGCTTCAATTCCTGATGCGTGAGAGGAAACGGTATGCGGAGTCTCCATTATATTATCTTCGTGTGCCCAGTTATTTTGCCCCACGACTGTGCCTACTTTTAGCATTGGTGTGGGTGGATACAAAAAAATAGAACATGGTATACTACCATACTCACTAGGTGTAACCAGTTTGTTGTAGCATCCATTAATATACTGTCATCGGGTTGCATAGGCCGCCTGTGGTGGTACAAATGAACCGGACACGGTCTGATAAAACAGAGCTAACCGAAAGAAACTTTAAGAAAGACAACATTTGGCTGATGTAGTAGTTTGTATGGGAGCATTGATCATCAAAATTTCCTTCTTTTTGTCTGCCAGATCGTCCTTCATTGTTTGAGAAACGCGTCGGTTCTCTGGTTTCTAAACCCATACCCGAGTACCGATCACATAATTGGTAGCGTCGCAGGACATCAAATTCGTTGTTTATTTGTCCGCTGTCAGCCGTGCTGTATTCATCCATAGCGTCTAGGCAATCAAAGCCTCCACCGGGTTTACATTTGGTACCTGCAGCGCTACAGATGAACCAGATAAGGTCAGGGTATACATCACCCCAGGTAAGAATCGTATGTAGTGTGCGGTCTCCGGGACACAATGGGAGCAACAGGGCAGAACTGTAGAACATACAGCATGTTGATTGGTCCATAATTCCATAGTTGAACCATTACTTCAGCCAGAAGCGGCCGTTCCGTCAAGATTATTCTATGCTTAGTAGTCCTTGGTACTTGCCGTTCCAGCACGGTGTCGACTTTTGTTTCCACATCTACGTAGCTTTTTTATCAAGGCACATTGTGTACTGAAAGATGCATGCGTTATGTTAACTCATTTGAAGCAAGGGGAATTTGTCGCTACATGTATCTATGAGTCGATTTAGAGGTAGGGATGGGAACGACCTTACAAGAAGGAGTTCATCACCAAGGAACCTTGTAAATTTAACGTTTGTTTATCTCATGTAACTTGAAAATTAAGTGCATCTGGTTGTGTAGAGGTTAGAGCTTTGTGGGATGACGTGGTTCAGTGTTTTTTGATGCCCCAGTTTGCCAGGTGCTAGCATATTAGCGAAGGTGATTTGCGCTGCACAACCTCACAGCGACTGGTACCGATGCCGTTACCCGCAACGGCTGGATGTGAGGGAATTGAATCTTGTATCTGTGCGTGATGAAGGATAGAATACAACAGCGGATAAGACATTACCGCAGTCTGAATCGAAAAAGAAGTTCGAAATAGTGGCAGTAAAGTGACGAGACTCGTAAAATCACAACCACTAAAAAATCAATAGAGCAACATAATCACCCCAGTTGTATCTAGTGGATTTATAATTAGAGACCCAAGGTTAATCTCTCAATCATTATCCCATGGTTCCCAAGCTCTTGCGAGTGTAGCTGGCTTGATGGGATTTTTCGTTGAATCGTGCTTTCTATAACTTTTTTTCTTGCGATAAGGATGTGTGCCAAGCTTGCGATAGACAGGGTTCAGGGGCAAAACTCTGCCCTTCAGGGTTTTAACACCTAGATGAACACTCTGCTAAACAGTCCAACTTTTAATACGCTTTCTTATAGTAAAGTATTGAAGAATTAGTATGGAATTTTGGATGACGTTCTTGTGGAAACCTCAGCACCCCCGGCAGCCCCGCAGTGAGCACAAACGGCCGCGCAGCTCTACCGATCTTTTTTAATGCATGTGATCCATCTTTCCCGAGGGATATGTGATCCCAAAGTGCTTCGGCTGATGATTTCACAATATTGCAACCATATTCTTTATGAAACATTAATCTTTAACTCTATATATGTTCCACTCGCTCATTTTTGTCACAGAGTCGCTTGGTCATGAATCGATCACTCGCACCGCTCACAAGCACCATATCCTCACCCAGAAGACTGCCTGCCAATTGTCGTACAGAGAATAATTGCAGGCAAGATAAGTTCGCTACGCTACGTGCAGATTAAATTAGAAGGCTTGACCGTGCAGGGCATGACTATTTCGGAGCTGATTTCCTTCGAGAACTGTAATCAGGCAGTGATGAACTTCCTTGCGGTCACAGAGTTGGTGAAGCTCCCCACCCGTCTAGATGAGTAGAATTTGCATCTGTCGTTCTCTTTCTTTCTTTCCTTTTCTTTGTTTGGATCAATCTCTCCATTTCCTATTCGACATCACAAAGGGGAAGAAGGGTAGAGGGAAGGGAGCTACTTCACCTAGCCGGTCATTCGGAGGGGAAGGGCAATCGGGTACTATCATACTCTAGATAGAGTGAACACGGTATGATTAAAACAAAACAAATAAAACTCTCTGACCGCATAGTAATAGGATGCTACAAAACCAATAATGGCTGGAATGCTGATACAGACTGCAAGGCTGGCGGCTGATTCCTCTAGGACGCTCAATAATCTAGATGATAGGAAACAGCCAATGAGTTGCACGATAAACGAATGGTGGGAAAGGCGCAAGATTGCGTTGGTGTATCCCACGCCGCAAGCATTCAGAAGACACCAATCAAATCCAAAATCCAGACTCGTCCGCATTCCCGAAATGCCGAAATGCTGAAATGCCGCAAAATGTTCAGTGTTATTGGAATTCCTAAACAGTGCTGTATTTAGATTGTACGAAGATGTGTTTGGGTAGTATAGTCATTCTTGACATGTGGTATTGGGTGCTTCTGACGACCTGTGCATGCTAGCCATGTACTCGCTAGAAAATAAAGTCTCTGGACACTTGCTATTGCGCAATAAGACTTTGCATGGACCATCAATTATATTTACCTTGCCAGTAGATTCCTGTATGGAGGCCCAATTAATAATAGTATCCCAATCATGTCGAGGATGATGTGCACAGACAATATCCCTTCTAAGTAATAGTCTGAGTAATATGCAATGTCCGGAGACTTTATTTTCTAGCGAGTACAGGAAACTTTGGGTAGGTGCGCACATCTTCGCTTATGGGCGTGCGACGCCATCTGCAAGGTAATGGAAGCGTCAGGCGAGCGATAGCAGCCTAACGCCTACTGTACCACCTACCCCGCACCAAATACCCACCGCATGGCTGTGTCGATAAAACGTTGTGAGAAGATCAGCATAGAATAAGGCGGGAAGTGCCGTATACAGCACAGCCGCGTTGACGTTTCAGCCCTGACGGGTGCTCGGCCTCGAGGCCTCTTAGTATATAGTACTTATCTTTACGTACTTGATCAGATAACAGTTATCTCGTACCCAGACTGCGAAAATAAATTTCTCTAGCTGAGCGAGCTTGCGAGCTAGGCTAGAAATCTGGGCACGAGAGAAAGATAGCGGTGAGTAACTTCAAAGTGCGCATACTATCGCTTCTCAGAAACCCCAGGACCGAATAGAATACATCGAACACATCAAGAGTACAGTTGTATGATGGTGCGTCAAAATGCTGATAGTCTGCATACCTACTCTAGTCCTAGGCACTCTGACTGCCAATCACGGCTAGTGCACGTTCAAGTTTCCTCATACTCTCATTTGGCGAATTTTGTCTTTATGAATTTACGCTGAATGGCTTTAGATTAGAAAGTGGCAAACTCTGGTTTCCATCCCCAGTGATGATATAAGTAACATATCTTACCATGCAGAGCATTTCGAACATCATTTTGAGACCTCAATCATTTTAGTATTATGAGGAGTCTTTGGATAGCTTGGTTGTTACTCCACACCTTTTTTTGTTTTAATTATACTATATTCACTCTATCTAGAGTATGACAGCGCCCGATTCCCCACCTCTTCCGGATGACTGCTAGGTAGGAAGGATCCCTTCCTTCTACCCTCTTTCTTCTCGAATAAAAGGAAATGAATCGAACGACTTAAACAAAAGATGTTCTTATGTAAAGCTGAGCACGCGCTAGCTCACTAGTGCATAACCGGTGGGACGCCACACTCTGCCCAATTGTACATGTGAGCCTTCAACAAACGAAGAAAGAAGATTGAACTAATCCAGTAACTGTTGATATATTTATTGCCGTACCATTTTGATATACGTCGTGCAAAGCTTAAATTACCATGGGCAATTGCAAGCAGACGTAACCGAGGAATATTACGAGGATAACCATAGGGGAGTCAAGAGTGGAGGTCGTAGTGTTTATACCTAAGCACTTAGCTGGGACGAGAGAAGATGGAAGATATTAACTACGCTATCCAAAGAGTACTCGGATTAAATAGTGCATAAGCTAGGCCTATAACATGTCATGATAGATGGGTTATATTTCAGAGTAATTAATATATAGTCTTGTAATTATCAGATAGAATATAAGGATCCGCAGTCCTCATCGCTGGCAGATAGGACTCTCAAGAGTTATTTCACAACAATGATCTTTATAGAAGCTATTTACTTATTGTTAGGCAGAAGTAACCAGTAAACCTAATAGATCAGATCGCTCAGATATGATGCTGACCGGGCCGGTCTATGCCAAGGACGGCTTTGTAAATTCAGATCTAACTGGTCTACAGATTTATTGATGTCTAACTAGCCGGTCTATAGATATCTACAGATTTAACAGAAGTGCTCAAGTGCTCAATAGTGCAAGCCAGTGTGGAAATGAGAAATATTGGTGCACAAACCCCGGGCTTTATAGTTTGCTCTTTGGGCCCGCATCTCATAAATACCGGTAGATGGTTATGAATATCCACCGCTTTCCCTCTAAGCGCCAGACACCTGTAGATATTTATCATATCTACAGCCATCCATGCCAAGATAGATATCTCTAAATATCTACAGATATCTAGGCTTTTCCGACCATTGATCTGGCTGGTCTATGCTATGGATGGTCTTAGCAAGAGTGACTGGGCCTGACCGATCTACAAATCTATAGATGACCGGGCGGTCTATCTAACCGCTTGGGAACACTGGAACTCACAGTTAACGCTTCGGGCTGTATTATGTGCTGGTGCTCGCAACGTTCCGGCAAACATACCCGTTCTTCAGAGATAGTAAATTTGAAGACACAGTATGTACCTCCGGGTAGATAATTTCTTACACTCCGGACTGAAGTTCAACCCAGAGAATGTTTGCTAAGTTGACGACGTACTATATTATGAATTGAAGATAAATTTGAATATGAACTTTGGGTTTGGAATTTTATCATGAACAGTGACAATGTTGGTGTTATGGGTTTAATTTTAGTGGTCTCTAGAGCAGAGTAAACGGGCATACGCCTCAATAACTATAATTTGGCTGAGAAGATAGATATTGGGGAAGTTGCACTCGCCACACTTTGGTGACATACAACAGCCAGTAGAAACTTTTGTATCAGGCCTGGGCCAAAGACGTCTATTGTACTTCCCATGAATTCAAAAACCCAGCCGCCTCCAATATATTGCAACAGAATCCTCCCAACCAAGTGAATGACTATCTGATCATAAATACATACATATGAAAGATAAAGGAAGCCGTCGGCTGGCACGCTGCAAATGGGTACAGCACCATTAGAAACTGAGTAAAGTAAAACACAAAACTCCTTTTTATGATATTATAGACACACAATGCTCTCGCTGGTGCAATAGTTCATAAACAATGTTTCCGCCAGTCCGAAGGTAGACCAATCCGACCTCCATTCTGGGCTGGATTGGATTGGTTCACTCTCCCGACTGGGATCGTTTAGGCTGGTGGAAACGGTGTTCATAAACGAGTGTCAGCTGTAGTGGAACATGAAAGAACTTTGCAAGTTAGCCTACACTTTTGAGATGGGAATCGTTATACAAGTTTACATTCAAATAAGCATATTACTGAATCAGCGGCATTGATCCCAGAGCAACCTCTGGTCCACTTACTGGCGGACCTGATTGAATGCGCTGACCGTGGCGAAAGTGTACAAAATCGTGGGCCAAGTTTACAATAGATGTCACCAGCGCCCACGATACCTCCACCAGCGACTCAAGACAAGCTGCTGCGGCGATCCCGATAACAATTAAGAGCGGGAGGTAGATGTAGAGTAGCTCTGGTTGAAGCCCGACAACGAGTACTGAAAATGATACCATTCCGCCGACACAGCAGAGGTAGAGAAGGAACCTCCTAACTGACATTAGCGTGATGTAACAGACGTATGGAGAAGCAAGATTTCTTTCACATTGAAGCAACCCGAGCCCGGTCCATGCAGGCTTTGATGAAGAAAACACAAACAATGACCCACATGACCCAGGACCTACATTCATCAGTATGGGACAGCGGGAATTGGGGCGTTGCATGACTTACGCAATCAGCCCCCCCATGGCGCCCGGGTACTGTTGCATCGCCATTCCAATCGGTATGCAGAGGATAGCGAGGAATGTCATGATCCAAAATGCCTGCCGAGAATTTGGCCATGAGAATAGAGATGTCCTATGGCGTGGGGTGCCTTCAATATACTCTCCAGCCACCGTGCTATCGAAAGGCGGGCAACTGAAATGGTGTTGATCAACTAGCCTCGGATCAACTGTGTTAGGCATCGGATTCTCGGAAGCCGAGCGAAAAAGAGTTCGGATGGCAGTGCCAGTTCTCTGTACAACTTCCTAAAAGAATATTTGCCCGTCAAATACTGCCTTGCTAAGGCTCAAGCAAGCCTTCACTTCTGTCCTTAACCAGCTTTCTGAACTCTATAATCCTCCGAGTGATTTGAATTCTTAAGAAACCTTTGGATTGCTTACCGGTACAGCAGAATATACAAGGCGAATCACAGTTGCCCATAATCCGTGCTCAGATTCTGGCCCCATGAGGTCAGATGATTGACGGCTGGTAGTAGACCGCATCTGATTCATTGTGAGAATATTCTGAGATAATTTGATCGATTTTGGTAGCGAATTTTACCTATTGCGACGTTTTATGAGTTAGCCATGCCGCAATAATCGAAAGTAATGTGGCAAAACGCAGCGTAAAAATAAAAGAAGGTATTAAACACTACGTACGTAAAGTTTATACGTACTGTACGGTTGCTACTCTGCTGTTAAAACCCTGTCACGACAGGACAGTTTAGGTCAAATTGAATGGTCAAACAGCTTCTGACAGATACGATGACGATGTTTCAATAGAAATATGAGATTGAAGAAACAGAAACGTAGTCTTGGAACAAAGGTTGCGCCGTTGAGTCTGCGATCCTAGGAGGGATGTGCTGTTGTCGTTGCGGGGAGAGAAGAGATGGGCAAGTTGTGGTAGTTTGGTATGCCGTGCAACGAACTGCACACTATACACAGCCCCGTCGTGGGGAAATCCCTGTGCAGCATCGTCCACTGTGATTCGTTGGTTACAAGAGATAAGGGATATTATCCTCCAATCATTGGTTGATAATGCAATAAGGTACTTCTCAACCCTTTATTTCATTGCGCAGTCAGCCCCACTTTCTGGGAAATTTGCGCAAGGTGTGACAGACTGCAGCTACGCAGGACTCATCACGCCTAAACCAAGGCATCTATCCCCATACCTGTCCAACATTTCGAATCGATATCAACATTTCTGTCTTCTTCCTCCGGTACACGACAGTGTCGAACGTCGCAAATAACGAGATCTCTCCGCCATTATATTACTCAAATTCAGACTCTTGGAACGGACATGACGGAAAACACCACCGACGAACAACTTCGAGCGGTTCTAAGATGGAAGATGAAAAGTAAGTTATCTTCAGCCCCTATGTGCAATGATTTCCAAAGTCTGATGAAGTTCAACGGTCACATAGAGTCGTTGCAGCAAACTCGATGGACCGAACTTCTGTACATTTTAACAGCTATCATATGCGGCACAATTATGTCTGCGAGCTTTGTCGCCATGGACCTAGAACATCATAGTGAAAGTATCCGGCGACTTTCTGCTGTGAGCATCTCGACAGTGACAGCTTTACACCCGCTAAGCACTGTGCAGTTAGTATTTCCTACACCGTCGACTACTACATTCGAAGTCACCGGATCAGCGACCCCGATTGTTCGGCAGCTTACGTTATGTGCTTTATCTGCACCGTTTTACATGTTCGCACTTGCAGTTTTGTATTCGAGGTCCCCAATACGCACTGCGACAGCTTTCTTGGTGGCTCTTGTAACGGTATTGGGTTTCTCCCAAAGGCTTACTGAATACCCTAACGAGATCTTCATCATCTTTCTTCCTGCGGGAGTGAATGTCGCCCTGTTTATTGCTCATGTCTTTTCCAGGGCCTGGTCCGCCGCCCAAGATTTCTGGACAATGGAAAATGGATATGGACTACTATATAAGTTGGTCAGAATGCTCGGCACCCTGGATTCGATGGAGAGCCGCTTATCAAAAATCGAGATTGAGTGGACCCGGACGGCCAGTGGGCGGGATATGGGCCGAGATGATCCAACCAGCGGTGGCAACCTCGCTAGGATATATAGTAAGCATGGGAGGGATAGCGAGGAACTGGCATTACAGGACACGGGAAGCGGGAAGAGATCATTCGGACAAGATTATCCAGCTGACGCGACCAGAATGACCAACCTCACAAGTACATATAGCCTGCATGGCCCAGGGAGGTGGACGGCGGCCGAAGTACAGCAAGTGCAGGTCATAGAGACAGGGCAGAGGGTGCTTGACCCAGGTTCCTATCCCGTCGCGGTTTCATGTACCGATGACTGGAAGATACAACGATTCCCTGATGCTCGAGATGACGAAGCATTCGCTCATACCGATACTACCAATACCAGCACGAGCAACCTTGCATTGACATACAGGAAGCAGGGGCGATGTACGGAGTCGCAGGAGAGTCAGCTAAAGTTCGTGGAGGAGACAAACAGTCAAATCAGAGACCATCCAGATACCTTGGTTACAATGAATAACCTAGTTCAAACATATGAATCGCAAGGTCATATGAAGGAAAATGTTTCATTCACAGATAATGTATCCGTTCATCGTTCTAGCAGAGAGAGCCGGGGTGATTCGGATCAAGAAATTTGTAGGATGAGTTTGATGGATACGAGAGATGAAATAGAGGGTAAACGTGATTCCTAGCAGGTGTCTTTGTCTGCAGTGGTATTTGCTTGCGGAGGTATTTGCCTCCTCAGCCCGATGAACTATGATGCTCCTTACTAGACAGTTCTAACTAAGCCGGTATAGTTTTCGTTTTTTACACGATTTTCCGGCGCGTCGATAATATGGCCCCATATTCAAGCGCGTTGGTTTTGACATGGCGGGGTACTGGTATGCATTGGTTGGAGGTTTCACAGGGCCTTTCTCTAGCTCTAACTACAGTTCAGCTTAGTGTTCTTCTTGTTCTTTATGGCTTTGATTCGTGGTAATTGGGCTTTCATTCTTGGCTATGTTCTCAGATCAGCTATTGGTCGGTGGTGGAATACATTTCGATTATCTTTCCTCTATTCCTAGACACATATTGCACGTAGGCTCGCTCTTGGACACTGTTTGCTGGAACCCAATCCACGCTCCAGCTTAACCTTTCATGTTAAATTGGGTTGGCCCGAGATCTCCGCGCCAATACTTCGACAGGGAATAGTTCGTATCCTTCGATACTTCCGGAAAAAGTATCACCCCACCAGCCCCACCACCCACGTTCTTCAGCTCCGCATACGCACACTCCAATCCATTCGTGTTCCTTCTCTTTCGAATTGTCTTCATCACTACCACACTACAAGTTCTACACTGGCACTACTTTGTGGGGGATGTTTGTGGAGGCCCATTATTGTTGTGGCGGGTCTGTTGTGCTGAATCTCTCTTGACCGAACTGAACTTGATTTCCTTAAGTCTAAATAACACTACATAAGAACTAAAGTGCATGCGGCTCCGCCGCGCCAACCCACGTGATAACCGCACTCAAATCAGTCCCACAATTATCACGTGCGGAGTCTACTAGTCTAGAAATAATTATTGACCTAGGATTAAGATTCCTTTGGCGGGGCAAGTGAGGGGATGGTCGAATTTTCGTCTGCAAATATTCACTCCATTCGAGTCCTGGGAGCTCGATCTTGACAAAAGCTCGTGCTCTTCTTTCCCGTAGGTTCCTGGGTGTGCAGTGTATCTGGGGTTCTTTGGCCGACTAGAAGTCGAAGAAGCTGCAAGGTAGGGAATGTCCAGGAGAAAGGTACTTCTCAAACTTATTCAAAAGGAACCTTTGTTCTATATTTACCCAAAAATCGGTGAATTTCTGATCTTTCGATTGGACGTAGCAGTGATCTATTGCAGGATTGGGGGGTAATGAGCCTCTTGATACTTAAAGAGAAGACCTATCGCAAAGCGAAAAGATACTAAAAAGTACCCCATCCCAGTCTGAACGCCAAACAGCACTTCAAAACAACGCCGCACATATTATACACGAGCAACCATAACCCATCTTCCTATAATATCACCCAACGCCGCTACCCAAGTTCCCCAAGTCTTCATTCCACTCTCCAATCTATTCTGCGTTTATCCTCCTCTGAATCGTTCTTATCATATCACAACAGCCACGCCCGTTACTTCCCACGCCCGTTACTTCAATAGTCGGCCTTCCGGTTGTATAGGTAGCAACTCCCCATGGTATAGTTGCGCCATGTCTTCACCCGCGGTACCGTATCCATGCTGGTGCGAGGGTCATTGTACCGAAATTAAGTCTTTGGGATCCCCCACAGTGCGGCAGTGGAGCTTCGTCCGAAAGGACGGTACTGAAGAAATCGTCGCGGAAGTCGACGAACATGGCGAAGAACAGGAGGGTATACCCAGATGGGGTTTGTGACAGATACTCTTCCGAGGGATAGGCTCTTGCGTCATTTCCACGGTGGTGTCACATCACTTCTTTCTACTCGGTATCTTATCCTTTCCGTGGTGTCGTCGGCCCAAAGCCGTTGGCGCGTTATCCATTGTCATCGTCATCAACATCTCGGAATAGAAACACTATGTCCGCATTTCTTCGTTGCTAGCGGCATAGCGTAGATGTAGAGGAGGGACGAGTGAGAATTCGCGGCACAGGTGGTCAAGCTCGCCTTCGGTGAAGTCGGGAGTGGCCACAGCAGGTGACCCATGCCCAATGATGGAGACTTGGGAATCGATCTCCTATAGCCTAGATCAGCACATCACCCATCCATCGCAAGCACCACGACTTGTAATCAAACAATCTCTCGAAATCCAGGGCGGCAACGAGGTTCCCGGGGGTCTGCGACGAGACAGATTCCCATGAGTAGCCGGAATGTCACTCTTAATTTGAAAGGATGTGAACGACCTCGAGCGGACTGGATTTCTAGGTGATGTGTGGCGGTCGAGACATTGCTGGCTTGTCGGGCGCTGAGTCGGGTTTACTGGACGTTTGGCAGCGCGCGGGGTCGGGGGGCGGCGAAAAGGTGTTTACTCCGACACAAAGAGTATAACTGCTTCGAAAGTCGTTGCGGTTGTTGCGGTGGGGTTAGATCACGGCGATACGGGCGAGAAGTGCGGGCGAGCGCGTGTGGGCTTTGATGAGGAAGCTAGGGATGGCGTATGGTTTGAGTGAGTCGAGGAGGGGTGATCGTCGGGGGATTCACATAAGGAAGGAATGCAGTCATTGTGCGGAGGAGCGATGTAAAGATAAAGGGAGGGTGAGGTTTCGAGATAGAGTGAGGGCGGAAAGGGCGAAGGTAAAGCGAAGGGTGCGGCCAGCTGGCGCAGAAAATCTGCGGGGCGCCTGGAGTTGCCGTTTGGGCAAGTTTAATACCAATTTACCTAAAAATACATGGAATTCAATGTGGCGGATCAAGGTGAATGTTCGATGAGAAGGTAATTTCTGTAATATGTTTCAGATCTTATCCCCCACTCGCTCGATTTCCTTAGGTTTGTTGTACTCTAGTTTCAGCTGAGCAGTTCCGTGATTCCCCTAGTTGAGGCTCTGCGCCAGAGCGGCTCGATGTTAGCGCGGCTCCGTGTTAGTGCGGCTCCATGTTTAGCTCCACCGCACAGGCCCCTACACAAATCGTCGGCCCGGGAAGTGAGCGGATCTACTCTAACCGACGGCTATCCATCCGATCTTAGACTAGTCTCGTCTAACCTCATCCATTCCATCATCGTGTATTGCAACGGCTCAGTTTAAAATAATTCAGATCCAGCTTCGTTACTATACTCCTACCCGCTGCCGGGGAATTTTGTGACCGTACCGTCGTCCTTTCATGAGCCGTTTTTATGCGGTGAATGATCCTTACCTTCAAATATAGCAAGAGAATTAAGGACATGTGTCTACCCAGAGGCTTCTACTCGAATCTTCTGATGTGAGTATGGAGTAAGAGTGATAGTGGCCTACTGTGTGTTGAACATCAGAGTATCCTGCTACGGAGAGATCAGGGATTCAGGGGTAATGATCTTGGGCTTCTATTTTCCTCATTTTAGAACGGGTACTTGTAGTATCTCGCTACTCGGTCATGAAAAGTCACCGGTGCATATACTATCACTCGTCCCGCTCAGTCCAAATTTCAATTCAAGTCCGGGAGGAGCAGAGTGTTGCTTGATGGGGGCGGACTTTCAAGATTCCTGTTTGGAGGTAGTGTTTGTGGGAATAGCGGATTTTTCGGCTGCGAGCTTAACCCTGCGGATGCTTTGACTCAGGTTTCACACATCTGTACCGCTGATACAATGCCGGATGAGAGATCAGCATCGATAGTGGTGGTGATGGTGATAGTATTGATGGTGGTGGTGGTGGTGGTGGTCATGTCCGAAATACCGGCGGGATGAGGGGATGTTCGGATATATACCTCCGTGGGGTGGCCCTTTGCAGGATGCCCTCTCGACAAAACAGTTCGCCGTGCTGTGGTCGTTCTAGGCAATGCTAATGGGGCATGAGTGAGTGGAGATCGAGACTTAGCAGAGAGCTGATAATATTGACAAGAAGCGGGTGGTTAAATACACACGATGGGCGGATTGGATAATTCTAGTAGTGGGAATGGCAAATTAAGCTCCTTAACCTGGACTCACAATTATTGGAATCAAGGAGTTCTTTCAAGAATAAACTTCAACTTAGTTTTGAACCCTCTGGATAGCACTTTCACCTTTGTGAGAATTTACTTGTTAGGCTTTCCAAGTGCACAGCTAGGACGGTAATGTGTCTGGGGATTTTCGGTAGTGTACGCACTGCGGTATGTAAAGTGATTCATTATGGCTACCTGTACCAAAATAGCTTTCGTCCGGGAGTACCGTTGGGGGCTATAATGTTGACGCTTAATGATAGTATAGGGATGTGATTTTTCGACTCGCTATAAATGAATTCATACAAGAGGCGGCTAAATGAAAGGCGAGGTTGGTGTAGGCTTATTAAAGCACTTGCCTTTCTGAGTTTACAATATATCTGGGGACTTTCCGGACAAGGGCTTGCGTACATCAACGTTGATTTACCCGAACCAGCTAAGCCGATCAGCAATTCGTTATGCTTGCAAGGAATGAGACATACGTAAACTGTGTAAACATAGAATTGAAGAGGTTGGATAAACTTCCCACACACGATATTCTTCTCTAAGAAAAAGCTATTGGCAGGTGTCGCGATGTCGATTTTGTTGTATCGCATTTTGGTCCTCACGATATTTAATTTCCGAAAGCCAGTCCAGTACTTTGGTACGTTCATCAGGTTCTAGGGCTGGACGTGTTGAGTGAATAAACTAGACTTTCATTAATTGCTTCGATTATGGTCTTACTTACATGTAGAGAAACAAGTATAGTGTGGGTAACACTTTAGTCGTAATTATTTATCGCTGCGTTTGGCGCCGGCGACCACTTTCACACAAAAATTTGAAGTTTCCAAGCTCGCAAGTTGCAAAATAGAATCTAAGTTGCTTCTCGATATTATATATCATAGTACTAGAGTGGATATGCAGTATAGAAGATCAGCTGTGTATGATGTGAACTACCGGAAGTCGGTTATCTATGAGTTTACCTAGCTAAATGTATAACTTTAAGAAAAAGAACTAAATGGATTCGATCAGTGAATAAAATAAAAAACGTGTTGTCTAACGAGAAATGGCTTTGATAAACAAGCACAAAGAGACAATATTGGACCATTATCTCAACCGAAAATCCTTCTCTTTACACAGCATTGATAATTGAAATGAGATCCTCCAACTAATAGTGAGCCCAATAATTGCCCCATTTAACCGTCTGAAAAGAACCCTCTGGCAGACTGCGTAGACTAATAAAGACTCCACTGTGAGATACACTCTGGCAGCTATAAAAACAGGAGCCCCGAGACCAAAGTAAAAGTATAGCAATGGAGTTGCTACATTCATCCATGCACGATGGATTTTGTGGTTTTTGATAGCTGTATAACGCTCAAAGTTCCTGTATCCTCGATACACAAGCAAAGACACGGGAACAAACAATGAGGCAAGGGATGAAGAGATTTTCCATAGCAGATGTTCATGTGCTGTAGGGAAGTGAGTATTCCATGCGGCCACATGCGCATCACCATACAACAGCGAAAGTCCAGCTAGATTGTAAAATGTTCGCCGTGAAAAGAATTTACTCCTCATACACCTGCTAGGAGCGATCATCCGTACCCTATCGACTGCATTACCTTCCAGACCTAAGATCTCCCGACATTTACCCAATCGAAGTTCCATGGCGCCCAGTTCATCTTCGGTAAACCCCAAATTCGAAAAGTTCTGTGCCAGGTTTTGTATGAGTTCAAAATATTACCAAACCAATTTTAATCTTCAACAGCACCCCAATACCTACACCAACGAGTGGAGAAGTCGTTGCTCAGTGTCACAGTAGGCGGGCTTGCGCTGCTGTTTTTGATCTGAAGCCATCCCTGAATTACCCCTAGTTCGGAATATAGAATTCCTATCCGACAACTCTCTCGCTACGCCTATGTACCTTATCGGTGATCTCCGCTGGCCTTCGGACCCTTCGTTGAGAAACTCTGTGTGGATAAGAAGTTCTGGTGCATCGTGAGGATGATCCAATGTAGCTAACAAAATGCTTCCGTCATCACTTCGTGGGAGTGTGCATGTGTCACCGGTGGTTTTTGTTTTTTTTGTTTTAATCATACTGTATTCACTCTACTTAGAGTATGACAGTCCCTTAACCCCCCCCGCCTCCGGGCTGGCCGGCTAGATGGCGGAGCTCCACTCCTGCTACCCGTCGTCCCCTTCTGGTAAAAGAAAGAAAGAAAGCAAACGTCTGAAACACGGTCAAAAAGGAATACAAAGGAAAAGAGATGAAATCAAGGAGAGCCCGCCGGCTCTTATTCCTCCGCCCGTTGCCCGCCGGCTCTTATCCCTCCGCCCGTTGCCCGCCGGCTCTTACCCCTCCGTCCATTTTGGGCGGGAACTTCCCGACATCAGTAGCCGCCAGGAAGTCCATCACCGCTTTATCGCACTTCTCCATGGAGAGCAGCTCAGAGACTTGCACGTGTCGGCATCGGCCTGCTCTCCACCCAGTCGCTTTTGCCACCTCTTTCCAGAGCATTTTCTGTTGATCTTTCCATCGGCTGCAGTGGCGGAAGAGATGTTCCCGCGTCTGGGCCACCGTCCTGCCTTGTCACCGGTGGTTGGCAGTTGGCAGTTCGAGAGATATCCAGGTATGGTTGTGTCGTCTAATTCTGGTTTCGCGTCACTTGTACGCATATCATCGAATTCTGGGGGCTTATTTCTGGAAATAGCAGTGACAGGTGCCTCTGACTTCTGGTTAGTGGTCCATTGGCGTTGTTCACAAATGAAGAGCAGGAATTTGGTGGGGCCGGTCGCCGGCCTCCCTGAAGAGCATCGCGAAAGCCCCCCATTTTCTATGCCATGGCCGCCAGCGGCCGAATGCAATATGATTACAAAAAAAAAAAAAAAAAAAGCCCCCCATTTTTTCGCCTAAATCGATAGGTTGCTGAACACCGATAGGCATGCGCCACCAAAAGCCGTACATAGCCACAGCACAGAGAACATGCATAATAGTATGCAATTCCAGAAGCGGTAGCGGCAGCCGTTGGATCAAACGCCCGATTCCCTGCACCACAAACCACTGGTTGGCGTTAGGACAGTGTCTGGTGTAGTGTAATACTTGATTGTAAGGGATATTCGGTATTACTCACAAGCGCCTGCATGTATACAAGGAACTTGGCCAGTCCATCATCCTTAGCCTTGTCTTTAATTTGTTTAATATCAAGATACTCGTCTTTAATCATTCCGCTGCGGTACAACTCAAGGGAATCCCTCGTCGAGAGAGGTACCGGAAGGATTCTGGTATCCTCTGGGGCAATGTCAAGAGCATAGCCGCCCATTACCACAAAGAACGCCAACTTCATATCAAAGTCAGAGATGGTACGTGCTGGGGTACTGGACCCTCGAGTCATACATGTCCAATATGTTTGCCACATGGTCAGAGGTAGCGGCAAATCATGTTTCTCAAAACGAATTTCCAAAATAAGTTCCCGCACCTTACTAGCCTCCAAATACTAGCTCGAAGAACACCAGAGTATGAGCTCAGGAGTAAATATTCCCATAAGGACCCACACAAATTTGAAGACCAATAGCCGTCCTTTGGTTGGCCTAGAGTTGGTGTTGACATGGATGGCAGTCTAGACATGAAGGGTAAGGGTAATGATGCATGGAAGCAATAGACCAACAGTCTCATGGTCATGAGGCTTGGTTTTCCATGCAGGCTCTACACGCTTGCGGGCCTGAACAAGTAGAGCACTGGCAGAATAGACACAGATCGCTATTACAAGAATTGTAAACGCGTTCTTCATCGTATCGTACTTTCATTAGCCCTTCTACTCTATAACAGTAATAACACAAGCTCAATCCAGTTTACCTTAACTCTTAGACGAGTCCTAGGGTGGTGCTACTATTTCGTGTCTTATCTCGCAATCGTTGTCTCGTTGTGAGAGGTGTGAAAGTCGCTGGAATTTGAATCTCGTTTAATCTGTGGTTATTGCCGTCCGTGTGTAAAACGTAAGATTTTTTACGAACTCAGATTTGCAACGGGTAGTAAAGACATCCAACACAAAAGCCCACATCCACCTTGGATAAGTTTCAAAACAGGACCTTCATGCTCCATGAATATTCTCAGTATTGTCCTACATCTTCATCCAAATTCACTTTAAGTATCTCAGTGCGTAATGTTGTTCAGCTCAAAATACACGGCGGAGCGTTTGATCTGGGCTGTGCAATGCACCTCTGCTATGAGGCTGAATCCAGAAACGTCGAGGCTGGGCAGAAGCTCGGTGGTGCTGGGTTAGGGTACGGCATCATAAATGTCACCCGCACATATCCGAACGCCGCTGCCAAGAGTGCTTGTGGGTGAGCACAAACCACAACTCTTATTTTTCTTTCAATTTAATGTTTCTCTGCCGTGTGATCTCACGGTATGGCATTTGAGTTCCACTCATGTGGGGTAACACGGGTTTTTGGGTCGGGTCGATAGTGTTCAGATTATTCCACTAACTCCGGATTCCTTTGACAATACATAGTCGGGGGAGATGGGCTGGATTAAAGACCAATATTTGGCAGCACGGATGGTGAGGAGCAATGCATTCAGGGGTTCTAGATAGACATGGTGGTGTAATAAAGCGAGCTGTAATCATTTAAACGTGATGCTTATGGTGCAGTGGAGTTTTGTCAGGGTACATATACAGATGCTTGTGACGCAGCTCAATGTCCACCTGGAGAGTCAGGGTACAAAATTCTGTCAGTATGACGATAGAAGCTCTGGCTTCCACCCCGACAACTCTTAATTCAGACAATCAGGTTAGAGTAAGTACATTCGATTTGGACGTACGAGGACCTGTCTAAATAATGACCGTGACATCACCGCACAGTCTAGCGTTTTAAAGCCCTTGCGTATGGCTACTCCTCTTAGGTTGGAACATATGGGTTTACATTTCGATCTGTAAGGAGAACCGTGTATATAGACTATGGTACAGAGAGAAGAGAAAAGGAGAAAGACTCGGCATATATACCGAGCATCTTCGGGTATTATCGGGTATGCCGGTGCTACTCTTGTTGCGAATGTAAAGCGGAAGAAGTCTATTGAACTATCTAAGGGAGAATCTCTGTCTTGATATACAAGAGAGCATGGAACTCGGTGGAAGTCTATGGAAGTCCATGAATTGGATTTACCAGTGGCTAGTGAAAACTTGTGTATGAGTCCACAGCCTGTGAGTCAATTCGGTGACCTCAGTGTATCGGTGACTTTCTTCCAGGCCATATAGTGACACTCTTTGCCACCTTTGCCGCTCGCCACTCTCACTACCGGATACCGGATATTAAACAATTCGTGTCATCAAGTCTAAACTTCAAGTGAAGTTCCAGTGGAGTGCGGTGCTGCTTCATGGGAGGATGTTCAGGGTTTCTGTTTGGAGGTGGTGTTGTAGGAACAATAGAGTCTTCGGTTGCGGGCTTAATTCAGGTTTCGAAGTCAAGCATAAGAGTAAATATTCAACTGGCTATCTCCTGCGCCATCAAAAGACACCCGAGTATCAGAACCTCGGCAGCCAGATTGAACCTTACGCTTACGCAATCTTTCGCACGTCAACATAAGAAATACAGCCCTCAGGCATTATTTTCCTTGTGTACTAAGGATGGAAGAATGGACATGACGATAACTACCGATAGCGTTTCATTGCTTGCACTCATCCACTGTAAACGAATGCATAAGCTGGTTTCTATAAACAAAAACTAGCACATTCTCAAATCTGCCTACACTTCAGAATATAATTTCTAATACCTATGAAACGTCTCTAATTTTCTAGGTGAATTTAGGAGAGCAATCTGTTCCTCTACAGCGGGTGGTGAAAGGTCCATTTTTGCCAAACGGGCACTTATCTAATCAGGGACTAATTAACTTCTCTCACTACCTTCCAATATTTTATATGAAGTGTATAAATTAATTCACCGCGAGTAGGCCATTCAAAACGCGTAAGTCTCTCTGTGTTAGATGTGAAATGTAATTGAAGCAGATGGATGCGGATAAGAACCTCAGTTGAGCCGCATTTCGTCTATAATGCAACGTTCGGAAATCGCCGAGGACATAGATGCTCTGCTAAAGGTTGATGACGTATGATTCGACAATAGTAGGTAGACGGATGTGGCTCTGAAAAAATCTCTATTAATGGAGAGTTACAGATTTGCACGGCATGTACCATTACTTGTTCTACTGGATTGACTGTTGCCTTCTACGGAAGAGAAACCTATTATTCTGTCACCCAGAGGTTGCTATCATAGCTCTCCACAGCTTGAACGGGTAGACAGGGGTCGTTTGCGCTAGGGCGAGGGAGTAAGACATGGCGGGGTAGGCGGGGATAGGGATCTGAATGTCGAACCTAGATAGCTGCAGGGTCCTATCCAAACGGAAGTGGTACATTTTTCCACGCATGTTGTTGGCGGTGGGGGCGATCTCGTGTTCCTACAGGTCGGCAAAATATGTACTCTGCTCTGCTCCGCTCAGGGAACTCCTCGACCTCTGTGGCCGCCAGGAAGTCCATCACCGCTTGGTCACACATTTCCAGCGAAAACAGCTCCGATATGTGCACGTACCTGCACCTTCCCACTTTCCAGCCAGTTTCCCTCCCAACTACTTCCTACAGTTCCCACTGCTCGTTCTTCCACCTCTTACAGTAGCAAAAGAGAACTCGACCACTTTGCAGACCTTCTTGGGCTGCGATTCTTTATCTGTAGTGGAAGACAGGTCAGAGTCTCGATCGTGCAACAGACTATTTGACGTCACTCGGTTCTGGGACATGCACTAGCGCAGATTAGTATTTAGCAAGCACATGGGATATTAGCTTACTGCACGGCAAAGCATTTTGCCACGGATGACGTTTGTTAAGCGATCGTCCGCTGCATGCAGGCATCTAACCTTAATCTGACGGTAGCGCAAGAGAAGTGAGGGAGCGTGATTGCCATTCTACTATTAGTGACTGTAACGTACTATAAATTGGGCTCATAGAGTTCGCAATTGCATCGACCACCCTTTATAATAATGCAACCAAAGATGTAGGAAGTCACTGTTATGGATAAGGCTAGTTTTACGCTTCGAGACTACCCTGTGTCTGAAGTGAGCCATCATAGATTATTGTGTTCCGTGGGATGTGTTGACGTGGCCGTTTTGTATGGGGGCTGCTGTTGCAGCGGCTTTACAGATGATGGCAGAAACTTACCGGAGACTTCCTTTCGAGCTATGGCTGATTAGAGACTCCCGAAATCAGTGCGAACTCGATGTCAATGGCCCTAAATGATAGTTCCTGCCTTCCGTCGAGCACTAGAACAGTTTGATGCAGATATCCAATTAGGTATTCGGCCATAACTCGGTCGCTCGATATCCTTCGGGTCATCCAGTCCACCGCCTTTTTATCTTATCCTTATAGCTATTTATGTTGCTTCGGCACTTCTCAGCTATATATATCTCGAGATAGCTTAAGAATTTTCGCGGGAGTTTGTCAAGACTGCTTCTCGATACCGAGCGCGAGAAGTCTATTACAAACCACACTCACACCAACCCTCTACTCTAACCCGCAAAGGACAGATATATACTTGAAAATTGACCTAGGAATAATGGCCACACCTCCCTTACATTGATAGCTGTTGTGGCGTGCTTTTAGATATTATTCATCGGTGCACTAACGTATTACCGACTCTTCTCACCCGAACATCATTCCCCGATCGATGTCACAGGCAATGTAGCGCTGGCGATAACTCGGCTAATGCCTGTTGCTAGAACTAATTACATCTTTTTCGTGTCCATCCAGGGGTGGCAATAGTCCATTACCGGCACTTATTCCAGAATTCCCATTGTGTCATGGTTTGAATAATTGGTCCTGTGGCTATGGAGAATGGAGTTGGTTTTGGAGGAATCTGAACTATATTGTATTGCGGCCAGTGTTCCTAAGTGGCTCGGCCTCGATTTTGGGGGCCTGCCTTGGCACCTGCAATAACCCATACAGTTATAACCCGCGCCGGGTGCTGGGTACGACTACTGAGTTCACTGCTTTATGTGGCTGGCTTTGTATGCCACTGTCACTGGTTGGTATCTTGTTGTTTTGTGTAACTAATCAGTCGTATTCCATACGCAACCCAACAACTTAGAGCCATCCAATCAGTCATCCAAATAATCCATCCCATCCAAGTAACACTTTGCCCAAGGTTAGACTATAATTTTAAATCAGAGAATTCTAAACCGTTTGAGACTAGGGCAAATTTTTCTTAGACTATATACCTATAGTGCCCCGTAGCCTCTATGATATCCAGAAGTGAGCAGTGCGAACCTGTGGAAATGATGTTATTTTATAGTATAATTCGTTTTCAAGCTCACCACTGATACTGTGGCTAATTTTAACCCCCTCCCCCGTTAGTTTCATAGCTGACAACAACACCAAGGCCCACCACTGCAAATATGTCTATTTTTTTATCCTACCACAGGCACCACCATCGAGAACCAACTCCCAGTAGGTGGCGATCACCTATAGGTACCTGTACGGGACCCTAGGGAAGCAGAATGCAGCCCCGGGCGGCCTAGTCAGCGGGAAATGATGCCCGAGATGGGGCGACGGAGTCGGGTCCCGAAAGACTATAGTCCGCCCCGGACCATTCAGATGACTGCCTCCAATATTTGTTGTTAGGATAAAAACGTGTGACAGGCGGAATGGCCATATGTAGCACCTGTATGACACTTGAGAGAGAATCTGCATGCTTTGGGCGTATATGCTTAGTAGGAATGGAGATTCAGGTCAATGGGTGAGGAACACATATGCAGTATTCTACCTCCTTACTAGAACTCTGCTACTCAGTATGCTTGGCTCATTCAACCATGTGTTAATATTATGCTACTGAAAAATAACTCCACCACACGTCCTTAGCTACCAGTATATATAAGTAAACAACCTAGTACATCTGAACAGTAACAACCTATGTTACAGGTCACCAACCGTATTCCGCCTCCGCCGTACCATACGTCTTTCCGCGGAAGTCAAGCGAAAATGTCATCCTCGCGCTCTTGATGGTGACCATGAGCTGATAATGTATCTTAAGCATCCAGCTACTGTCAGTAATTCGAATAAATAGCAAAAGTGATGTTACTTACTTCCCAGTACTTGCGTCCGTCGGGCGTACACTTCTTCTTAAACTCAGTCTTGGGCACATCTCTCAGATCGGATTTGACACTGCAATTTGCTTTAACTAGGTTTGACTTTGGGTAGACTGGAGGCTTGGCCTCAGAGCTCTCCTTAAGCTCCGTGCTAAAGACGAGACCGTCAGGACATGCGTTTGCCTCGACGTGCCGGTAAAACGAAAACGCAATCTTGCGGTCTCTCATAAGGTCCTCGCCCTCATATATGTACCATGTCATCTTATTTACCCTCCACACTTGGTCATATTCATCCCAGTGCTTGGTTTCCCCTGTTAACTCGTTAGGAGATAAAAGCGCCAGTGACTATGGGGGAAGGGAATGAGCGGACCAGCATCGACGGATTCGTCGTAACTATCGCGCACAGAAATGCCATAGTGCTTTGTGGCTACGCTGGAGACTATAGTGGCTTCGTTGGGCATCATGGAGAGGACTGCGCCCTGCACAATGGCGGACCATGCATTGTCTGGTTGGATCACTCGGATGTCGGGATGGGACTTTTCGATGCATTCTTTTAGGTAGATGTTGCTGCCGAACCCGCCAACAAGGAATATAGCCTAATGATTGTTAGCTGAAGGTATCCAGAACTAGTGGGAAGGACAAGGCAAACTTCAATTTTTTCTCCCTTGCTGTGATGGTCTTGCAGACGTTTCAACTGTACACGATGTACTTGCTCACATACGAGACTCTTAATATCCCTAATGAGTGGCTCGAAAATTCCATCCAAATCGTCCCTCTGTTGTAATTTACAAGTCAGCAAATATCCACTCTTCTTCGCAATTCACAACAAGACAAGGATGTACTTACCGTTAATGTGAGGCAATTATTCATCAAGTTGTTGGTAGGATCATCCTTCAGATTCGCTTTCGGAAAGTTGACATAAAAGTCGTCGTCATCAGAGGTGAATGCAGTCTTGACACTCAGATCTTTCGAAAGTAATTAGAGTCGGTAGCCAACTACAAGGCGCAGCCAAACAAACCATAGTACCTCATGCCTATTGCAAAAGCATTTGTCTTTTTGAGGCGATTGAACTGTTCATCTCCAACCTTCACTGGTGTTAGCTAACTTCCTGTGCATATAGGTCAGTACAATTCATACCACATTCTTCACATATTCTTCAAAGCGCCTATTGAGCATAAGTGATCCGGCAAGACCTCCTGGTTCCAGTTGTCAAATCAGACACAGACTCGTACCTAGAGATAGAACATGAAAACGTGGGGATATGCTATCTCACCTGTTCCGGGAACTAGTTCCTTCAGCTCAAGTGGATCTAGATTTGTGATCTCATAGGAAATGAGGTCGACTATTTGGAGTGTCAGCTGAAGGACAATTGAAAGCGTAAGGAAAAGAATGGCGAAATACCAGTGCCTCCTCCCGCATCACAAAGTACGAAAGCATCGCCGACCTATGGCAAATGTAAGTTCAAGCCGGACTTAGATGTATACGGGTAAATTTATACCGCTAATCCTTTGTTCTTTAGAAAGTGAAAAGTAAAGAGCGCGGCTGCCTCTGGTTCTTTTATCAACGTAATGGGACTGATTCCAGCTTTGCTTGCAGCCTGCATGAAGCAGTTGTGAGTATGGGGGGATGAGAGATAAGGGGATGAGAGATAAGGGCAGGGGAAGGTCTACTCTGAAGGTCGCGTCCTTGGCTTTGTCAGACCACACGGCAGGAACAGTCAACACAAACTTCTTTTCATGCATCTATCCATCGTCAGAATGATAAATGTGATGCGCTGCGCGTGAAGTGGAAGTCGGTAGTGTACCTGCATATACGCTGGTGGGTATCTTGCTTCTATTTTCGACAGAGCATGCCTATAAATGGCAGATATGTAGTCGGTGGCGACCTCAACTGGTGGTTTACCAAGCTTCTCCAGCTCAGCTCGAGTGCTTGATTGAGGGATACTACGGACTGTCAATTCAGCTGCGATTAAGATATGTTGTGGTACTCACTATAGTGGCTGGTGTTAGGTCTACCATCAGCACAGCTCAGGGCCTTCTCAATTCCAGTCCGTTAATGTGACTTACTTTGGGCTGGTCCGGATCAAGTAACAGCTTGACGCCTACGATCTTATCCGCGACTGTTCGATCAAGTTCGTAGCCCCACTGGAATTTCGTCCTATTGGACGGGTCATACTTGATCACCGTCGGGGCTTTGGGAGCTTTTTGACCTTTGTTGCCCACGTACTCGTCAACGGCCCATATCTTCCCCGGCTCTCCGGTGAAGCCGTACGCAACACTACCAGTCATGTAAGTAACTAATAACTACTATGGTGCGTGCCAAAAAAGATAACCAACCCGCTGTAAGTTGTACCGAAGTCAAGGCCAATAATCAAATAATCGGAGTCATCGTCATCGGTGTCCAAAATCGTTAGCTTTTCGCTCAGGGCAGTAAGATCAGTTGGACCTGAGGGCATAATTGAAAGATAGAAGACACTATTACAGCAGGGAAATCTGCCAGGATAAATTTTTACAAGTGAGGCAGAAGCTAGTTTCTTATTTAAAAAAAATAAAGCAACCGGATCAGGATCAGGATGGATATGTGTATGAACAGCAGCCGTGTTTCTCCGAAGGTAATCGATTATATGGCGTTGCTGTTGAGGGTGTCTTGAACTTCAGCTCCTCAAACTGTCCTCTTGCTTTAGGTACAAGTAAATAGAGTCCGAGGGCTGTACAGATCCGTTGTGGATCCAGGCCATCCATAGACCGTACGAGGAATCAATAGATAGATCAGTATCCACCATAGGCCTGACAAACTGCAGATCCGCGAATGGCCTGTCACCTGCGTGAGATCCTGGTTCGCATAAAGCCCTCAACTAATACTTGTAAGGTATGCTAAATTTATTCATATCTTGGTTGCACATCATTTTCTTCCCCCTCTTCAGAAACTTCCATGCTTCCTTACAGGTCTGTCTTACAATATTTTTCTATTCCTAGATTCCTGAATTCATTTCACACCCTCATCATCAGGGTTAAATCAGGATCTCAACCGCTGTATTCAGTAATATCTCCTTAACTATAATTTTAACCTTAAGCTCCTCAGCGATTCGTGATTGTGTGGATGTGGGGGCATTAATAAGAAAGGGGACAAGAGAGAGGTTGGGTCATTCGTTGATCAACAAGACTCATAACACTTGCTTAGATTCGGTATCGCTGAGTAAGCGTTAAAATAAAATTCACTCCTCATTTTCCTGGAATAGTGACTCCCATGACCAGCTATGACGGTTCAATGCGGATATCTAGCTTAAACTCATTATATTTCTCCCAATAGCAGCCCTATAACAGCTTAATTGACGCAAATATATACCTAGCCCTGAATGCAGTCCAGGATCAGCCCAGACTGAGCCTGGACCGGTCTGTTAAAACTTTGAACTGCTAAGTGCTTCGACCCCAGTCCAAAAAACCCTTAGACTGCATTAGACTAAACCCCTACAATTCCAGTCCAGACTAGTCCAGTACCAGACTAGTGAAAACATTGCAAGATCTCAGTGCGCGGCTGAGTAGAAGCCTATTGCCATATTCAACATTGCACTGCTGCCTAAACAGCTGCATGCATGACAATAATATTACAGAAATGGTGTGACAGGAACTCCCATAAGACATAGATTAGACAGGATAATATTCGTATTTTTAGATTATTAGTAGATAACGAAGCTCAGATGTGATAACAAGATTTCAACTGATGGTTACGTATAGGGGAGCCTACGAAACATCTGAGATAGCAAACTCCACTTTGTTTGAGGCTCGTACGACAGAGAACATATAACCATTGTTGTTTTCGCTCCGTTATGCTCAGTTATTGTACACTCAATTGGGGAGCTATCTTTATCTGCTACCGAGTACTAAGTTAATCGACTACCTAGCAATGAGCTCTCCACACGATCACAATATGGAGGACTTTGGCGAGAAGAAACATGTCATTGAGATCGACACAGTAGAAACCGTCCTACCGGAGAATACGTGTTGCCAAGCACAGCTTCTACCGATGGTAACCAGCATTAGGCCACAACTTGAGCGGCTCGAGAAGCGAATAGGAGATATCAACTCTTTACTGGAGCAAAGACTTCCATATCCTGATATAGAGGGGATAGAGGTAAGTGCTGGCTCGGAATGGTTCAGAATATTGACATTCCCGCTAACAGCGTAGACAGTTTCTGGGTTCACAATATCCACGCAACGATAGAGTACCACGAGGATCAATTCAGTCGAATAATGGCATAGATCTCATACATCAATTCGAAGAGAGAGGTCGGATGCTCGACAAACAAGGCCTTGAGATAAAAGAGCTCTCCGCCCAGCTGAATAAGGAAAAGTCGAAAACTAAGGCCCTCCACCAAATAATTATCTCCAGTGGGCAGCCAGCAAGCTATTTGCCCCGAGACGAAGATATACGCGAAGTGTTCCAGCAGTTGTGCGTTCTCATTCAGAATACTATCCATAAGTACGCTACAGTCGACGTTTCTAAGGGTTCCGAACGTTGGTGGCACAAAGGCAACGACGATCATAGGTTCGCCTATCGTGAAAAGATTTTCACTAAGAGTTACAACGAATTTGACAGAGAAACCAAGCGATTGTGGCTCCGTGCTTGGGTGGCACTTATACTTAATAGAGAGCTATTGGACGTTCCGCGCTTTGGGGCTGAAATACAGCTGGACGAGGGCCTATCAAGAATCGAGAGAGACTTCAAGGGTAGTGCAAAAGGTTCAAGCATTGCAAATATACCCGTGTAGAGCAGTTCTAACATGGTACAGTGCGCAAGGAAGACTTCCTTGAATGGCGCAGCCAAACGATTGCGGTTTTAAGAGCCTCGAATCCGAAATCACCGCTACCTCGCAATCTGGTCGAAAATCTGCTCCATACCCTCGGGCCCGTGTTGCGCAGTGACGATAGTTCTGTGCAGAAGGCAGTCAACAAACTTTGCGAGAAGGCTTTAGAAGCCATCTTGTTGCTGAGGATGTCCAAGACAAAGATGGCCTGGGACTTTCCAAGAGAGAATGATATGTTCAATCCGGACGAGATGGATCCCCTCGATGGCGATGTCAGAAGTAGTGGTAGTACGAATGCTACGGTGTTGTATACAGTATTTGGGAGTGTCATTAAGCTCCCGAACCCCTTGTACCTCATTGATGATGAGCCGCCTAGGGTTGTGCTGCGGAAGGCGGAAGTACTCTTGCATGATCCGCCACGTTGATGCAAGCATAGTACGGCTGGCAGAATTGGGCCGTAGCTGTAGTCACAGTCATGTCCGTTATGCAAATAATAGATTTCTATTGGGCTACTTTTTAGGGGGTTATCAAAGGCTTCAATTCCGTAAACCTCGCGCCTGTAGCTCTTCGACGCATTTACGTAGCTACGCTTCTGAGCGTTAATTCCACGAACCGTTCGTCATGAGACCCTGCATCGTAACTGCACCGGTTAGTTACCTAGTTACCTAGTACGCTACTAATGTAACCTAGTAAATATTCCCCACCCTCTGCCATCACCGAAGTTTGGTTTACCCCGCACACAGCCGAAGCTTATTCTGACTCTAGAGCGGCACTCGTCTAAAGCTTCTATATGACTCTTTGTACTCTGCTGTGCCAAACTCCACTTCGTCCCGATAAACCTGCATAGCCTCACAGTACACATAGGCTAAAAAGAGGAATAGGGTTGACTAATTCTATGCGTGCTTAATATACTCTCTATACTGACATGTTGCATGAGTTCGCATTTCCCAAAGAAACCGGCTATGCAGAGCTTAAAAGGCCCTCATTTCACATGGTATTCATAGAGAAGGGATAATATCATATTTCTCAGGCTTCTTTAGAGGATCTGGTGACGCGATTATTTTTACAGCTCAGCCACCCAGGTTTAAGACCACTTACACGATATCAAAAGCAGAACTTACAGCTGTTAGAAGCGAATCTGTTTCCCCTACAGTTGTATCACGTCGACAACTTCAGTGATAATCGGGGCTAGTATTCTGTTCTTTACACGCCGGATTATCTTTGATTTGTTGGATCAGCATCCCAGACAGGGAATCTAAGATGAACATGCGTGTAGGGGATACATAGCATTCGAAAATGTACAAACGTTCTAATTCGCATGTGCTTCGCATGTGTTTTCATGTCCGCATGATTCGGGGCGACGTATTTTATTTATTTGCACATCGAGCTATCTCTGCAGTAAGATGTCGCAATACTCAAGTATGCAGCATTTTACCAGGATTCTGAGGGAGTCACCCGAATGCTGATGTCATATCATCACTCCAATGGGACTGTAGGAAATTGACTAGACACCATTTGCTCGCCTAAATTGGCGGTTAAAATGCAACAAGCGTTGAAAACCACACTGGTATCGATCTTGTTGCATTTATTCTATTGGCTCAGTATCGTTGTAATAACTTACACCTCACACCAAAACCTGCTAACAATGAGGATTAAGCGCTTCAATATGACAGCACTTTTGAATGATCTACTCGCAAATGGCTGAATGAGGTCCAGCTGCTCGTCAAGACCACTCAGTCGATCGATATCGTGCAGCATTCCGGAACAACACTTCAAAGTTCGGAGGAATCAACAGGGATTCAAAGTCGTTTCTTCGTATTTAGCTGCGTTATCTTGATGCTCGCTTGAGTCACCGATTTTCTGGAACGTGACCAATAAATACAGGCGAGAATGAAACATGAAACAGCACAGTCGCGCGCGTGGCCCGCATACATGAAAGTGAATCCTTGGGAAGTTGCTTAGCGTTGCAAGGTAGATAGACTAAAGTCATCTGCGTATATGTTGCACGCGCAAGAGGGCGGGTGCCGCGCGTTGAAACTGCATTAATAAAGTGTTACTGAAGAACAAAGAAAAATTTCCCTCTTGTAAAATATGTGTCAGACTAAAGCCAATTCTAAGGCTAGCTGCTTGTGCATTGCATATAGCCGACTTTTGTGATGATGGTTATCAGTATTTCTTTTTGCGTATTATGCCAGCAGCTGAAGATATTGCACTCCATGTGTATAACAACGGATTGGGACGTGTCAGAAGGGGACGACGGGTAGCAGGAGCGGAGCTCCGCCATCTAGCCGGCCTGCCCGGGGGCGGAGGGGATTAAGGGGCTGTCATACTCTAAGTAGAGTGAATACAGTATGATTAAAAAAAAAACAAACGGATTGGGACGTTTCCGTCTCGGAAGCGCTGTGGGGTTTCGGATGCGCTGTGGGCATGTTGCTGAATCGCGATTTCTATTAGTCCCTGAACATTGCTACCTGATAGTTGTCCCACAAACCCACGAGGACGAATAAGTGCGTGCTTCATGATGCATGGGTTTTGATAGTTTCAGGCAGCAGCCTGCTGACACGGCGTAACACTCAGTTCGGGTCCAGCAGTGGATTCGGTCAGACTATCCATGGATGGCCTGATATCCACCACAGACCTGCCCAGCCGCGCATCCACAAATGGCCCACCCTTCCTCCAGTCCATTCCCCCTCCAGTATACTCATACCAACACAAATACCAACCACCGCGGAGTATTAAGGTAGAGGGAATATTACTAAATGCAGCGGTTGATATCATGCATTAAAGGTTCAAACTTATGAGGGTGTGAAAAAAATCCCGGAATTTCAAAACAGAACGATATTGTAAGATAAACTAGCGGAGAAGCATTGGCCGATGGTGACATGGCGTTGTGTTAGTGCGGCACTTTTTTAGCTCCAACGCTTTCCGAGTCGCACGTAAGCGGATCTAACCGCTCTATCAGATCCAATCTAGTCTGAACATATCCGTGTCATGCCCTCTCACTTCCATCCCTATCAATACATCCGCCCTATCCGTAACAGAACGTGATCCGTTAAGTGACGCCTTCTGGTTAACGAATGACCACAATATCTTTCCCACGTTCCAGACAGTGCAAATTTCGTCGAGAAAGAGGAGAATATTAGCCAACCAACATGCAAGGCACCCAATACAGGAGTGACAATGGATGTTTCCCTGATACACGATGCAGAATTGCTGCGGATGTTCTATATATACCTAGTTTCTCGAAAATGGTTTGTGATACTTATGATATTGAAGGTGTGTTGGGGTGTATGTAGTTTGTAGACACAAACTACGGAATCCTTTATCAACAGCCTGGTAAAGGACAAGCGGTTACATAGAGTTTGTCTTATCCTAAATTTCCCACTGAAGCAGCTAGTACGAAGCACACTGTTCCGCTTTGGATGCAACCTACTTAATTATGTTATGGCATGTTGCACTTTCGATAGATATCCCAACAGTCCTAGATATGGTTCTGGAACTGTGCAACACCGGGACCCACCACCTAGTTCCTCCGGTAATATCTCTCAATATGCTGTGTCATTACTACAACCTGCAACGGGTGCATGCCTGGGTCCGTCAGAAGCAGGTATACTGCATAGTATCACTTGCTGAGTGGATCGTTAGAATCGAAATTGAAAACATTTGCTTTAGCACGAGAATTGATCCACCATGAGTGCCTGTTGGTCCCTACTCTAACTGGAGGTTGATTCACCAAATTATCGGCCGAACAGAAAGCTGTGGGACAAGTCCTCTGTCATGTTACGCGCTAAATTTCAAACGTCACGATATCCATTGGGACGCATCACAACTATCTGTTGATATATCTTCCAACCGGAGCTGCATCGTCGTACGATAGGAATATTTCCAAGATTCTTGCTCTGTTTAACCCATCATTCCGATATCAAATACCTAATTGCGCAATTTCTCCCATTATTTGGCCGGATCATTTACCATTAATGGATAATCCAAAGACCCCCGACAATGCTCGTTAATAATTCTCGTTTCTCAGCAATCCAGTTGCAGATACCCGCTAGGCACCGGAACGACAAGTTTATGAAGGGGTTCAAGGTTCGGTTTGTAGTGCATATGATCTCACTCGATCATCGAAATCACTCGACCGTTCTCTCAGCTTCAAAGCTCCCACTTCAGTTACTGAGCTTCCTCCCTAAATTTCAAAGCAGTACGCATGGATATTATACGATATGATTTTGGTAGTTTTAGGAGGCCACTAGTTATTGGACAACTCCGGAGTACAGTTATGCAGACTAGGAACCAAGTGAAGTGTTCACAACATCGCTCGACGGGATCGGAGAGAAGTGAAACACATCCCGAAGTGAAAACCAACCGTACCGCAAATCAATTTCCCTCATACAATGCCTGGCTAGAGATCGACCTCTCCCCGCAGTGTCGTAATCGTGCAGAGCTCGGGGGAATGATGGCTACGCTTACAGATTATGGAACTGAAAGAGACTCTGATTGAGATACTGAGTAAAAGACATGTTAAAGGAGAGGTCTATATACAAGTTTGAGCGGGCATACACTTGTAACACATATCTGCCTGCGCGCCACCCGCATTCCGGCCAGCGCAGTTGGCAATTGGCAAGTATCCGGTATCCGACCTTCTGGTAATCTGTGTACGTCCCCCGCTTACCGTCTGTGTACGCCAGATAAGCTCCTGATAGCACGTCCCGTATACAGCTATTTCCGCTAGCGGTCTATCAGGTAAATGTACTGGTTCAAACTACAGGGATTCCCGGGGGGTGGGGGGGGGGGTTTGGTTCGAGCCGACGATGCTAAAGGAAATATCGCGAGAGTTGACGAACGTGGCGACGAAAGGTGGGTGTACGCGGGGGTTTTGCGGGAGTGTTCGTACATTATGAGCTTCGAGGATGGTTCTTGCTTCAAGGCTAAGATGATAGCTCAGTCTCGTATTTCAGCCTGAGTGTCTATTCTTTAACGCGTTCCGCTGTTAGTGAAAGCCTTAGAACGACGCGATAAGTTTCGGGGATGTGTAAGAGGAACGTGTAAGAACACGGCATGGAACAGGTGTACGGGGTCGGCGAGATTTCAGTCACTTACCATAGCGGACGAGGAACGTCAGACCGTGCTCGATGGTGGTAACTTGGGATTTGATCTCCTATAGCCTAGTATCCGGGATCAACACACCCACTCTCCATCGCCAGATGACACGTAGTACCCCTCACGGCAGCTCTAAATACCACAACCCCATGTCAAACATCCCGGCGTATACCCACGGGCAACAGCGCGCACGTGATCACCGGAGGTTCCAAAGCGCATCCCAAAGTCCAGTATCCAGATCGCACAGTAAATCCGTAACGATGCGGGTGGCCTCAAGGTGACTCATCTAGCAGGCATTTCTCTGAGGTCGAGATATGCGGGGCACCGAGTCGAGTTCGTCGGCCGTTCGTATTGCGCGAAGTCTGGGGGTAGCGAAAAGATGGCAGGGACAACTGGGGCTAGGGTGGTTGGAAATTCGGAAGTAGTAGCGGTAGCATTCGGAAGTCGTTGCGGTTGTCACGGGTGTCGAACTGAGCGGACGGGGCCGGGGGTGCGAATTGTTTGATCAGAAGGTTACGGATGATGTTGAGGTTGAGGGGTTGCGGAGGGTTGGTCGCCGGGGCATGTGCGCGGTATGAATTTCAGACATGTGAATGGAGAAGAGAAAGGGCGATGGTGAGGTTACGGCTGAAAGGCCAGTTGTCATGTTAGTTAGTTAGGCGCAGGGTAACATGAGGCGCCTGGAGTTGGCATATGTCAAAGGTCATGGTAAATGCATGAAACATGCAAACGTTTTCATAAGGTAATTCCTTCAATCTCTGTGTCTAGCGGGTTACATTTGCATTAGACAGTAGTTGACTGGCTCGGTTGGTTAGTGCATGGCGTCATGAGGCTCGGTGTCCGTGCGAAGCGGCACATGAACGGATCTAACCGACTGTCATCTAATCTAATCTAGTCTAATCACATCCATCTCCATCATCAACATATCGGTCCTCCATCCTCAACATCGATCGTCATCTGTATCTTACGGCTATTAAGTAAATGGGACATGTAGGGAGTTCTTGTGCAGGCGATGCTTGCCCACGGAGCTGTGTTACACCGCAACCCAACGCCTATTTTCCAGACTAGGTACTCTGAGTCAATACTCCAACGTGGTGCATACCTCGATCTGCAGTGAACAGATTCGCTACACGAAATGAATACTCGGGAGTCGATATTACAACATATTTGGTTCAATACGGGAAGAGCAGTCGACCGTGAATTCCTGTTGATGCTTAGTCGTTCATTCCTCAAATAAGCTCACGTCAGGAGTCCGGTCCTATACTGGATTTTGTACCCTAGTCTAATCATTGGGGCCCATCACAATCATCTCTTGACATATTCTCCCGCTGGAAGTCTGCCATGACTCTGTGCTAATATTCTAAAGATTCTTGCTCCATCTAACCTCCACCACACGCAAACAATTTCGGTCAAGTGCAGGCAGACTACTAGAGCAGTTATTATCTACATAGGCTGTGACCGAAAACTTCTTTTTAGATTTTCGGTGTTCAGTTCGGGTGTTCAATCCTCGGAGTTGCACCGTAAAACTGATCACCTATTGGCGGGTCTTCGTAGTGTAGTGGTTAACATGCTGATGATTGTATAAGAAGCTGTGCCACTATACTACTGTGCTACAGGTTCGAATCCCGGCACCTGCTCCACAAATGACCTCAACGCGCCTCCTGCGCTTTCGATCGAACATGCTGGTCAGTCAACCAAGACCTAGTAAGGGGGTGGGGCAGAACGGACGGGGATTGGCCAGTTGGGGTATTCCACTGCGATGACATCAATGAGACCCTGCATGGGAGTGTGGGAGAGTAGGAGGGGCGGTGGGAGGGGTGGATAAATGGGGGAAGGAGAAAGGGATGGTACAATCTGACTGAGAGGAGGGCTTGGTGGACACGTTGGAGTCACACCGTGGAGTATCGGGGGAAAATGGATTCTGTCATACTCTAAGTAGAGTGAATACAGTATGAATAACACACACACACACTGATCACCTATTCGGTGACGTAAATCGTCCAGCCTGGATCGGGCGGGGGGCTGGTACACGAGCTTAGACCACACCTACGCCAAGGCGAATGCAGCGCCAATAAATCAACCGTACAAATATTTCAAGGGCGTTAATAAAGGTGATAGCGCAAGGCCCCAACTTCTGCGCTTCCTTTTGCAACTCCACCTCATCGACCTTCTATTGGAATTCGAACGATTGATTCTACCTTTTACTCGTAAACGGCAGTAACCAAGAATTAAACGAATTTGAGAACCTTGCTATCGCTTACGACAACTTAGTAACTGCGGAACGGCGATACACCGCTGCGTTACTTGAGGTGTAACTAACTATCCACGAGAAAGTATACTGAATTAACTCTACTCTTCAGCAGTAGAAATGCTGATGGCAACAGATACAATGAATCGCGTCTTTACAATCCCTTTAGCGGCTAACTTAATCTATTCTGCCCGAGCCCTTCCCGTTCGAGGCGGCGTTGAACCTGCCTGGGTAGCCGAACCTCGAGGCCGTGGGACTATAGGTCTAGTGCTTCCATGCGTCATTACCCTAGCCCTATGCGTCTGGACCGCTATTCACCTCAACGTTATCTCCAGGCCAACGCCAGGACGGATATTCGCCTTTAAGTTGGTGTGGGTCCTTATGGGAATATTCACTCCGGAGCTTGTACTCTGGTGTTCACTGAGCCAATATCTAGAGGCTTGTGCAGTACGAAAAGATATTCTGGAGATTCGTTCACAAGGTAACGCGGACAAGCTGCCTCCGACCATGTGGCAGAAATTCCTGGCATTTGTAACACGACGGAAAGCAACCCAAGCATCTACTGTCGAGGATTTCAATATGAAATTGGCATTCTTTGTGGTTATGGGTGGCTATGCTCTTGATTTTGCGCCGGGGGATAGCCGGGTACTCCTAATGCCAATCACGGGAGAGGGTTTTGTTAAATTGTACGGCGACAGCAAAATCAAAGACAATGATCTGGATATCAAACCAATCGAAGACAAAGCAAAGGCAGACGGGTTAGCCAAGTTAGTTGTATGTATGCAAGCGCTAGTGAGTATTACCCGATACCTAAAACCACGTGGGTCACGAACGACACACTACCACTGGAATACCAAGTAAGTGCTAACTCCACTAGTGGCTTGTGGTACAAGGAATCGGGCGCCTACTCAACGGATTACCACTACCGCTTTTGGAATTGCATACCATTATGCATGTTCTCTGTGCTGTCGTTATGTACGTGTTTTGGTGGCACAAGCCCATGGATGTTCGGCATCCCATAGAGTTGGGAGAAAAGATTGATGGGTTTCGGGATGCACTTCGGGACGACCCACATCCAGCATTACAAAACCCAGAAACCACATCGGATTCGGTTACGCACGATAATGGATTTTTGACTCGGTGTTCTGAATACTGGGGGGCATACTGGGGGGCATATAAAACTAAAAACAACATCGAATTCATTGAGACATCATACGGCAGATGGCATGAGACCTTTCGACCTTGGCTTCTACCATCCAATGAACTAGAGTCCATGGAAAACCGAATCATTAGATGTCGAAACACAATGAATCTGAGTCAAAATTATGTAGTCGATCGGGCGCGGATGATACGTCCCAAATATAACCTGAGGGGTGACTTCATTTCATGGACAACTTTCAATACATTAGCAGGACTCTCGCTGTTGTATGGCGGTGCGCATGTGGCAGCATGGAATAACCATTTCCCTACAACTGTCGAAAATCTGCTATGGAAAATCTCTGCGTCAGTCGCCACATCTTTTGTTCCTTTCTTTCTACTTGCTTACCCGAGCTTCTATCAGCTCGATGATTACCTACCAGGCGATTATTACGCATGGGCTAGAGCAGCCAAAACATTGAACGCGTTCGCATTTATCGTTTGCTTCTTCCTTGGGACCGTTATATTTGTTACTAGCAGATTATTTCTCACAGTAGAGTCATTTCTCAGTCTACGCAGTCTGCCGGAGGGGTCATTTGAGACGGTTCCTTGGAGTAATTACTGGCCTCATTTCTAGTTGGATGAATCCCATTTCATTTGTTGTTGGCACCGAAAGAGAATGGATCTAGGTTGTCGAAGCATTTTTCCGATCTCATTCATCACTTTTGTTCTTTCGTTTTAGTTACCGTTTCTTGTCACGTTTTGCTGCATACATACGTCAATATCCTTTCATTTGCTTCGTCTTTAGGTCATTACGATGTTGGGAGCTGTTTTTGAGACTTTTGTTTTACTGGTAGAATGCGTATATTGGAGGGCTCCCGTGGGTTTACTCGGGCGGATTTTTCTATTGTTTTTATTCAGATTCAAGTTCTATTCATGATTCTATCAGCGACATCTAGAAGATTTGTATAGGAAGGGGGTGGTTATCCCGTCTATCGATAGATAGACCCTCTTCTATCCTTAAACTACGTTCTATCAGCGTTTATAGACCCACGGGATATCCTCCATTTAGTGCGACCTTCCTAAGTACAATCCGCTGCGCAGAGTTCTCTGCTGCGGGATTGCGTCACATTAGTTTATGAAGTTTCTTGCTCTCTGCCCTTTGGGGCCTCGTATATCACGGCTGATCTCATCCCCACGGCTAATAGATATACCCATAGTGCGTTATAATTTAGGATTATAAGGTGAAGCATGCAAGCCCAAGCACCAATCTCGCCCGTGCTTATCATGGTACACTCTTCATGTGAAAGTGTCTGCCAATCTCGGAACAGTGGTACATACAAGCACCGAAATTTTTGACCACAGCAAATGATGGTGCTTGGAGTATCTTTCATTATATCCTAGTTTTCAGCGCTTACACACACGTCCCTATTAACCCGAGGTACTCTCTAGATCAATAAGGCGGTTTCATCAATATTCACCGGGAATCTGTTACCTATGCAATTGTATGCTTGCAACTGGTCCTGGGATGGAAATAGTCCGTCTGAAGGCCCAGCTCACCCCGGACTATAGTTTGTAGATATATTCAAGGCAGTTTGTCTTAGTCATTTAAGAAGTCCAGAGGCGAACCGCATTGTGCCACACTGATTATCGAACAGGATTTTAACAGTGGCAATGCATTTTCGATCATCCAAGAGCGAGGATGTGGGTTTGGACAGGTGTAGTAGGGTGGGGTTGTGAGACATGATGAGGTACATGGGGAATTGAGTAACGTGTGGTAGGAGACGTGTAGTAGGAGAATGCTGGAAACACTGTACGTTCCACTGGATGTAATACACATTGAAACATTCCAAGAAGACTGGGTCTGGGGTTGGATAATCATGTGAGGATTACCCATTATGCCACCGGTCAAGCCTCTCACGCTTTGGTCAGGAATCGAACCTAGAATCTGCGCAGAATGTGGCCACAGCGCACGTGCGATAGTAGAGGCTCATAATTTCTCCCAGCAAACGCAGACCAGAGAGTTACGCATGTATAAAATGAAAACTATGGCGAACTCACTGTCAGTTGCCATTGATTGTCATTTGTGGGAATCGGGGTTCTGATTGTACTGTACATAGCCCACGAGAAACAACGATTACAAGCGAGAGGAGAGATTTAGAGCTTCCAGATGTCGATATTTGCCCGATATATATTATTGTATATTATAGGAGAGATTATTCGTGATGAATCCGCTCTGTAAGACTTTGCGCGGCTAAATGGAGCACAAAGAATCATTGCGGGATTTTGGCAGCCGGTGGAGGGCATAGGGTCTGGAGTTACCTACGAAAAGGAGCTACGGTATGGGATATAATGTTTATTCTGTAAGATTTCCAATAATGAGCGGTAATACCCTATTATCAATATCGACTAAAATATTTAAAGACCACCGTCTGATTCCCTAGAGAGCCCCACTACCCCGCTAACGCTGCTGAACCCCTGTAAGCCCACCCCTGCATCCGGAGTTAAGCGAGATCAGATCATTCTTAGCATATCTATACGAGATCGGGTCCGAGCGCAAGATACGCTAATGCATTTCTTTTTTATTAAACGAACCAGGAGGAACACTGGCCATGCTAACAGGCTCAGGAGCTAGGCAGTACCTTGCGTTGCGAAGTATATCAACATAACTGTGCCCGATTTCAGCAGTGCGTCATCAAGCGAGGGGCGATGTTATTAAACTTACGGCAACAAGCGAGCGTTTTGACACCGGCAGCGCCGATCGTTGAACTCGTGGCGACTCAACACTATGACAAATCGAAGCCCTCACCGTCAATCAATATGCTGGGGTTTGATTGGACCTACAGGTCCTATTGCAAACAAACGACGTTTAGCTATCCACGAAAAGATCCGAACAAACGTTAGCACCCAGCATTCCCGGGTTGTTATACCTACTGACACGTTGCAGCTTTTCCGTTATTTGGTACGAGCACTGCATCAAAATCTCTGCCGATTTGCATTCTCTCCTCACTCTATTTCCGGGTGGTATGGTAACTACGACTTGTGACGCGTACTAGCACTACTGAAGCCGTTGCTAGTCAGGTTTAAACGAAACCGACGGTGACGGTGCAGCTCTCTGCTATTCTATGATTTACCAGTGTAATGTTTTAACAGCGGCAGTGCGCTGTCGATCGTTTTAGAACGGACTTTGCCAGGGTGGGTTTTAAGGTATGAAGGGAATAGTTTAAAGAGAGCGGAGTGGACGGGTTGCCGGGGGAAGCCAATCCAATCTAAAATTTGATGTATCGTCTTTTGCCTTGACTTTCCCGAGCATCTGATATGTGCTTTTAAATCGAAAGCCGACAGGATCGGGTGGGTATATAGTGAAGTTTTCCCAGCAAGGCATCGGTAAACCATGTGAGTGCATGATATACCACTAGTAACGACTGTTGCAGAGAAAGTTTACAATGGATTATATATCGGACCTAGAAGGATAAAGAATCTATATTAGACATAGAACAGTTATGGTTTGTAACATTCCTTCATGAATACCTATGATGGGGGAACTGGATACTTGTGTATTAACAAACAACCAACGCACCATGGCGGCCCCACGCGCGTAGTTCTAGCCCATTAAAGCCACAATATTCAGCAACGATGAGCAGAAGGGGAGGGCGAAATAAAAAGCAAACGGCTAGAAGATACGTTGCGCTAGGGAACCGATTAGGGTTGACCATCCACGTCAGCTGGAAGAAGGCTTGTAAAGACTAGCAAAGTTACAACTAAGCATTTGGTCATGCAGTGTCTAGACTGTGGGATTGCATGCAAGGCTGCTATCCAACATCGTTCGGTCGGCGGGTCCTCGTTCTACCCGGCTGGATGATGGTATTTGTAGTGATACATTACAAAAAGACTCCGGGAGTAATTCCAGGGTATTACAAACGTACCCCATATCACTAGTCATAGAATTCACCATGTCCGTCGACTTGTGTCCTCAACCCAAGAACTCAACACCTATTAGTAACCAGTAAGTGCGAGTGACCAGTTCAGGGAAAGCTTCTCATCAATCATTATTTGGGCAAGTCGAACAGTCCATGTTACCGCTATACAGTCGCTACACCTATCCAGAGAAACTTCACACCTGGGCGGAATCCGCCACCCATCGTACACCCAGGACCTCGAATGCAACCAGAGACATCTCAGTGCGTCATGGATAACATACGACGGCATCTTGGCCATGCGGTAGGAGAAGCCGGTGAAGAGAAGGCAGCAGATCACAGTATACTAGACTGTAAGGTCCCCAGATAGTTTGTTTACTAACCGAGCGTATACTTACACATGTGATGGTTGAAGTAGTCTAGATATTTATCGCCCTTTTTATTGCACGCTATAACTGGAGAAATACCATGATGAGAAATAACCAAAGTTACGGTGGGTGCAACTTTAAAGAGAAGTAAAGGAACAGTAGGGACCGCATCAACTCTGCTGAGGGATCTAAGCCGAAGTCTCCGCTTATTCGGGGTAAAGGATCTCCGCATGTACTAACCAGGCACTTCACTTCAAAACGCCAGAGACATCTCCTTCACACCCTTAGCGTGGCAGCAATAGGGCATCATTTGTCAGGCGCAACAGGAGTACAGGATTTCGGACTAGAACCTGCGTAGCGGTATACACGGCGTGGTCTGTCTGAGAGTGATTGAAACGATACAGATATTAAATGTCCAGCTGTGCGTTCACTGGCACTACATGTCCACAATCCCCAAATATCCACAAAACATTACTTCTTCATTCCACAAATCTTCTTCCTGTGTATCCCCAGATTTTTATTCATATAAGGACACGACATGTGTCTTTTTCGATTCTGATTAATCGTAATTCTGTGGCTGAGTGGCTGATTGTGGCAAGTACCTACCACTTAAACTCAGATCCCAAATGACCTGCCCTTTTAATTCCAATGAGTGTTGGGCTCTGATTACAAAGTGTCCTACACACAAAATGTGGACTATGTCCTCTTTCACCTCCCAGTCTTAGATTTATGATATCTCTTATATTGAGTCAGAAATTGTGAATCAACAGCATTTTGGAGCATTTTTTTTACAGCTGCACTATGAATATTAGTGATATAGTAAATTGGAGACCAGGAAGTGAAAGAGGATCTGTTTATGCATAGTTCATGTATAGAACACTTTGTGATCAGAGCAAAACTCATGGACTTAAATGAACTTGAATTGATTGGTTACCCAACAGAAGGCATCTTCCCAGTTGCCAATATGCTTGCTCCCACCGGGAAAAATGACCTTACGCGACGCGTAACTCATAGAGAAGCTGTTTTTGGGACAGTAATTCATAGCATATTTGACGCGGGGCACTATGAGGTCCTATGGACCTGCACGTTGACTAGATTACTATGATACGCATGCGATTATGTGCGCTTGATACTATACATCATGCTGCGTTCAACAAGAAACCAAACTGCCAAATGCACTTCATTGCACGCTCCCAAGTACGCTCTGAAGTACACTTTTGATTGCACTCGATTGTACACTCCCAGCCAGCTTGACTTAAGCTCCCAAGTAAGCTCTCAAGATGCTCTTAAGTACACTCCGAGTACACTCCCAAGTACACCTCCGAGTATATTCTCAAGTACACTCCTGGGCATACTCTCAACGACGCTCCCAATTGTACTCCATGGCACACTCCCAGCCTGCTTGACTGTATACTCCAAAGTAAGCTCTCAAGATGCTCTCAAGCACATTACCGAGCATGCTCTCAAGTACACTTCCAATTGCACTTGGTGACACACTCCCAGTCTGCTTGACTATATGCTTCCAAGTAACCTCTCAAGATGCTCCCAAGTACACTCCGAGTACGCTCCCAAGTACACCTCCAAGTACGTTCTCAAGCACACTCCCGGGCATACTCTCAACGATGCTTCCAATTGCACTCGATGACACACTCCCAGACTGCTTGACTATACGCTCCCAAGTAAGCTCTCAAGACGCACCCAAGTACACTCCGAGTACGCTCCCAAGTACACCTTCGAGTACGTTCCCAAGTACACTCCCAAGCATGCTGTCAAGGATGCTCCCAATTGCACTCGATGGCACACTCCCAGCCTGCTTGACTATATGCTCCCAAGTAAGCTCCCAAGTACACACCGAATACCCTCCCAAGTACACTCCGAGTACGTTCTCAAATACACTCCCGAGCATGCTCTCAAGGTCACTTCTAATTGCACTCGATGGCACACTCCTAGCCTGCTTGACTGTACGCTCCCAAGTAAGCTGTCAAGATGCTCTCAAGCACACTCCCGAGCACGCTCCCAAGTACACTCCACAGAGGCAAGACACTCCCAATCTCACTTGACTATATGCTCCCATGTATGCTCCTGGGTGCTCGATCCCGAGACTTGCTGAGTTGCAGACGCCAGGCACCGGAAGGCAGGTGGCGGGTGGCGGGTGGCAGGTAGGATATGGCGGCCGAAATCATGATGTCGGTCGATATCATAGTCTGAATCTTATTTTTAGCGCGGCCACCGCGACGAGATCTCATGATGCCTCATGATTATGGAGTTGATAATTGCAGCCTTAGATTCTGCAAGAAAGGTAGACAATTGGATTTTAGGGAGAGCAGATCTCCAACTTAGATTTTCCAGCGGAATCTGCTGCCCGCTTCCCACCGATTGTGGGCATATGTGTGCGCATTCGGTCCAGGGCTGATGGTGATGATGGCAATGGTGATGATGGCAATGGTGATGATGGCAATGGTGATGATGGCGATGGTGATGATGGCAATGGTAATGATGGCGATGGTGATAATGGCGATGGTGATGATGGCGATGGTGATGATGGTGATGATGGTGATGGTGATGATGGTGATGGTGATGATGGTGATGGTGATGATGGTGATGGTGATGATGGTGATGGTGATCATAGTACCAGAAGCACTTAGACAAGTAGGTTGGCTACATCAACATTAGCATCAAAGCTTCCACAGACTTAGAGCCTTCTATTAGCCAAAGCTTCTACAAACTCAGAATTTTCCATCGGCCAAAACCTTCCCATGGAAACTCTACTCCTCCTGAAGCGTGGGTCTCTCAAGCGCAGCTCTCAAGGGTGGCTCTCTCAAGCAGGCTCTCAAGCAGGCTCTCAAGCAGGCTATGAAGAAGGCGTCCAAGCAGGCTATCAAGCACCAGTGGGCTCTCCAGCGGACTCAGTGATACTGTGTACAGTACCGGTATAACAGCCAGGCAGTAAAGAGAGGTATAGATCCATCTCCGGCCGCCAGCCGTATATAGTTCCGTAGGCCCACGTGCACATCTCTATGAATCGACTATAGATGACTATAGACTGCACTTCGCGCAGCGGTCCACGGGAAGCTTGCTATGAGCTGCGTGTGTGCGTGTGTGCCCGTAGCGCAGCCTATACTCGATTTGCACTTTTGCCGATGGCTGGCCACAGAAACGATAGAGACTCACCCAGACTTAGAGAGATATGCTCACTGGGAGCCGGCCAAGAGATGATCTAACAAATTTTGAATTCTAGGAGTATGTTAGAGCCATATACATCTGGAAGCATAGGAGCTGCTAAAAATGGCAACTCTGGGTTGGCTGGGCTGGAGATCAATCTGGGCGCCTCCAAAGGGCGGCGAAGCCGCCACCATACCTTGTATGTCCTAAGCACCATCATGACTCATCACATTTACTCTATAAACAGTCCTTCTTTCGACCCTACTCGAATTCGAGAATGTCCCGTAAATTACCGTCCCTTACATGATCTTGCAAATACCGCCCTCCAGGATCATCTTAGCCACAAAGACCCACACACCCATACCCAGTCCGGTACATATGCCCACAAATACCAGTAGCAATACCCCGCTCCAATGACGGAAGCTAAGACTTGGGCGGATTATTAGGCCAAAAACTCCATAACCCTCCCCGATCGCCAACCAATATGTAATCCATTGACGTTGTCTCAGTGAACTCTGTGTTGCATATATGGTTTATCTCCCTGTCGTATGGCTTCAGTTGGGCTGATGCATAATCTCTCTAAGATGATGGTCATTCCATACTCAGCTGGAGATGCCACTCAGCTGGAGATGCCAGCTGAGTGCGCATGCATGCGTACAAGACATAC
>Ga0307512_10000805_pt1 | contig 46404 bp, 39 predicted proteins | sample 14_EM_MG_FD_200267 | JGI IMG/M metagenome (GOLD analysis project Ga0307512, IMG submission 200267) | Populus trichocarpa ectomycorrhiza microbial communities from riparian zone in the Pacific Northwest, United States - 14_EM | ecosystem: Host-associated > Plants > Roots > Unclassified | place... | reverse complement strand
TGACATCCAGAGTGAAATGTATCACAGGGGACGGCCAATATGTATCTCAATTGTCATCTTGTGAAAACAGAAATTTAATCTTGTTTGCAATGCCATATTCCAATGGCACACAATGAATAGCTTTGGCTGATAGCCCAGAGGTCTGCATAGCAAGAGGTTTAATGAACTCCGATGCGGAAGGCTGGAACCCCAAGCTATTGGTGGTGAAGAACAATTGATTCTAAATTAAATGCAGTACTTCCATTCGGGTGAATCATGATTTCTGATCTTCCAAGACCTTTGAAAGATAACTATCATCACACAGTAGCTCCTTAACCTGGATCTGAAGTGCATTCCCAGAGCTCAAATCCATCCAGTGACTATGGAAAACAGTTCAGTAAGCCTCATGTGTGTACCATCCCCTAACAGTACGAAACTTCAATATTAACCAAGTATCTTTCCAAGCAAAGTCAGTATTGTACATCTGATACTGGAGCACCGAACAGACTTCATGTTGTAAAACTGCTCATATTTGCAGATCAATTTTGAAATATGCACTGACCGGCACTCGACCCGCAGATGGTGCACCTACAGAACCACCTTGTAATGTGCACAGATAATCCTGAGTGTTAATGGCTAGTTTCCATCCATCTTCAACCTGTGAGTACTTCTCATCTGATTGCATTGGCCAAGGAGTCTTCATGAATACAATTGCCTACATGAACCTTTTGCTACCTCAGAAGTCCTGGTTCACTGTTGGGGAAGATTCTGATCTCCACTGGCCTTGGGATTTGGAATGTACTTGTCTACACCAGAATTCGGTAGCGGGAGCGCCTGGCAAAATGGTGCATGGTAAGTGTCACATTATTTGGTGAGAAGGGTTGACATTTCAAATTTGAGCAATGGTGGTGGCATTACCCAAGGTAGATTTTGGGAACTTGGAAGTAGAGGGCATGCAATGCCACCATCAGCATGACTTTATGACAGTAACAATAAATCCTTTCTCATTCTTACTCACATTTCTTGACAGATGTGGACAATACCTTCGATCTCGTGGTGTTGATCCAAATTAGCTTCTACGCTGTCGCAGGCTACAGTAGACTCTCTGGTGTACTCACTGTTGTCCTACCCGATTTCATGACAGGTATCATTGTCCTCCTTCATTGATGAAATTAGAATCCTTAGTTATCTACAATATGATACATGAATGCAGATGGTTAAATGGCCAACATTAGAAAGAAAATTTATATTTGCTGCTTTCTCAAATGCAAGTGATTTTTCATGGTGTGCTTCATAATCCTTCTGTAAATGGTGATTCCACACATGGTTGGGTGTAGATTTGATTTGCCGCAACTAGAATAAAATGTTGGGAAATATAGAACACAGATGTATAAGGGTGGAATATAAGGTTAAATGCAACAGAATAATGTGAAAAATGGTGCAACATGGTAAACAATAGCGAGGAGGATGCAATTTAAGCAGCGCTTTTAAATAGTTCATGACAGATGACTTCAATGGTTCATATTTATATCAAGGATGGAAGTCAGGTGTTGTAATGCAGGATGTTACAGGTGTACCAGAATGGATGAATTCCTAATGTTGAATGGCAGCACTCCTATCCACAATGCTATGTATGGATCCAACAATTCAAGGTTGTATTAACTCAACAAACATAGATTTGAACCAAATGCACCTGAGCCAGATGCACCAGAAAAAATCTTGTGATGTTAACATGATTTGTAACATTGACCAACCCCGTATGCTGAACAGCTGGAAGCACTGAGAATCTGAACATAACTGGGTACCCTTGCATCCAACTCTTCCAAGCATGATATTTGTGTGTGAATATTGAAGGATTTACGGTGACTGCATCGCAAACAATTGCTGCAGCATTGAGAATGTGCACAACTCAATACTTTTGAGCTATTGTGACTGACAGTTGTATTGAAAGGGTTCATACTGAGTTGGTTATTGATAGAGGAGAAATATGAATCTCCATATGTGTTATATCTGCCAGAAGGACTCTTATATGTTCACAATATTCTATTGTATTAGGATGCTGAAGCAATGTTAGCAGTCTATCAGGTAATATTGTAAGCATAATTTCCCTTTCCTGTGTTCATCTGGGCCATGTCTGCAGAATAACCTTCACAACAATGTTGCAGTGAATAGAGAAAGGAGAGAATTTGGCACACAAAGAAGAGATGCAAGCATAGAGAAAGAATGGTATAAGGTACGATGATGATTCAGGGCTATCCTTATTGATTCATGCACTTGTCAATGCCAAGATATGTAACAAATGAGTCATAAATACTGAGCCCCATTAAGATTTTACACCTAATATCTAGTAAATCACACATCCTTAAATCACAGTCATTATGAGTCTTACTACCACAATAGTAACTTAAGATAAATGTTGGGATTGAAAGCTATATATGATGGTATGAATGCATTGTGAGACATCATCTCACAGAGGACAGAGGAATGATTAGATGGAAGTTGCAGGGAATTGAGATGCACCGAGGGTTCACCGGAAATGCTGAATATACTGATGGGGATTGCAGGCTGATCTCACTGGGACGGTTAATTGCACTCTTCAAAGCTGGATTTACATCACGCTGGCATTCATGATTCACACTCTTTAAACTCACTCCCGATGGAAATTAGTGGATATAATCTATTTTCATATACAAGTTTTGGCAGCCCAAACATACATTTAGTCAGAATCCAGTTAAACCTATACTCAAAGTATCGAAAACTTACATCTCATTGCGTTTGTGCAGTACAAGGGGTAAGTGCAATTCGCTAGTCATCTGTGGAGTCGCTGAGCAAAATCTGTCTGCTGAAATATTCTCTCAAGTTCCAGCTCTTTTAACAGAGCCCAAACTTTCAGAAGCTATTTCAGTATTTGAAAGCATAGCTCCAAATATACAATTTACTCAATATCAAGATAATGAGGTTGCTAATTGGCAATGGCTGTGCATTTATGGTTTAGTGGGCAGTGGCAACCTTCCTCCAATGGACAGCTGACATGGAGCTTGACCCTTAGGGCATTGTAGTGGTAGCCTTCACATACCGATCAAGCAAGGGTTTATATATTACCAGATGTGAAGTCAGATAAACCTTCTGCACATAAATGTGAAGTGTCTTGATATATGACATCAGGGTGCACTAGTTCCACTCATTCAAAGTCAAACCAAACATGATGAGAATGTAGCAAAGAAAGACAGACCATGTGGAATGGAACCGGGTACATATGCTTCGGTGCCTGATTTGTCAAAATGAGGCCTGCCTGGGCTGGACTGATATTGTTAAAATCCATCACACCTGGTGAAAGATGGCCTAATACAAATCTGAGAACATCATACCTGACAGGATTGCAGATTGCAGGTGTGCCTGAACTTCAATCATAGGCCAGGAAATACCTGGGACTGAGAGCTACAGCATAGCCATTAATACTGAAGCCGTGTCTCATCATTGAACTCAGTGGAATATAAATCTTCGGTGCGAATAAACATCAATCTTATACTGGCAATTGCTGTGGCTTTGAAATGAATACCCAAGGCATGTCTCATATTGTCAGAAAGGTACTCAACATTGGCTAGGTCCATCCTAATTGCCAAATGTGATTAGCAAATGTGCATTACTCAATCTGTCATAACAAAACTCACAACATATTCAGATAATTCTCCTGCGCACCTGAAAGCGGTTGAATCAGGCCTTTTCATGCATGTCATTTCTAAATTTGTATCTTGCCTCAGGTTCCCAATTAATGAAAAATTAGCTATTAACCGATGATTCAAAGCCTTTCTCTTCATTGTGTGCAGTCATTCAACCAAAGCCAATTATCATTAGATATGGCAAGCCTTAAAATTTTAACTGTAGCTTATCAATTGACTTCATCTCATACTTGTCACCATTAATAATCAAGAACACCAATGTAATCCCACTCTTACCAACCCAGATTTAAAAAACAATATTTTCTCCATCAGAACTTGGATTCACTTCAAAATGGAAAAGAAAAAGAATTTATTTCTGCAGTACTGTGTACCCTACAAATGATCTCTTTTGAATCTTTTTATTAGTTGAGAAGATTAGATTGGTTGAATGTCAGAAGAGGCATACCTTGATTTCACAGTCCTAATAATCTAAGGTGATGCTACGATAGATTGCAATGTCTCTCCACTAAATATCAGCTACTTCATATGGTCCTTACAAGACACCAGATTGTGCCAAATCATTGCTGTTGTGGCATTCGGTCTATGCACCATGCCATGCAGGACTCTCGGTTGAGCCACTCCCAGGTGTTGGCGGATATTACTTGTGCCGTTATCATAGTCACCAGATCCTGCATTCAGTAACCATGTGTGTGGAACACTGTTTTGCTATAGCTGTACAACTTGTGCAAATGCCTGGCACTGCTAGTTCAATACCCAGAACTTGTATGTTATTACCTCATGGTTTGTGACAGTAAGATTTTCACCTTTCCCACCCACTTTTGGTATAGTGATGAACACCCAGAAATTTTTTGAATCCTGGAATTTGAGCAGCATGTCTGTGCATTCCTCATCGCCCATTTCAGGATACATGTGGAAATTATCCACATGATCTGCCAAATACATGGTCAGCCACTGCTACAAATGACAAATCTGATCTTGCAGAAGAAAAAAGATGATCAACATTTGTGGAGGAGGTGCACCCAAGAGAGCATGTTCATTTTGCTCTTCTGTGCAAAGAAGAGCATGACTTGATGGGTTATCTTGCTCAGGTTCATCAGCAAATAACATTTCTGTCCAGGCGGAATGGCTCCTTCAGTGTCAACTAGCTCCGTCAGAGCTGTCAGAGTCACCCCGGTGGCAGACTCCTCCGCGCCCGGCGCCAATCTGATGCGTCATGTTACATATCGCCCTCCTATCACAGTTCCGCCGTGTCTTGTCGCTCAGTCGGTATCCTGTTGTAAACGAGCACTGTGGTGTTGTGGCCAACTGTGACCATACATCGGGATCCTTTCATTGGGTACATCAGCAAAATGTAAATCGGTCCGGAAGCTGCACGCAGGGTTCCATAAGCACAAGGCATTTCGTCTATCATATTCGTCTTTGTTACTCTCCCATGATTCGCTACCTCATATTATAGCATGCATCATTTAAGTATCTCTCTATGTATACATATGGTCAATCTGGCCACAGATGGTAGTCGAGCATAATTGGAGGAGCATCTGGAGCGGTTCTAGCTCAAGGAGCCTAGGAAGAAAGTGAAAAGATATGATACTACCCAGCCGTGAGAAGCCACGCAATTGCGTGCATCTCGGAAAGAGCGAGTGAGATCAAAAGTTGGGCACGATAGAGTGTGTATTTGCGTTGTATGGTAAGATGAGATCAAAATGAGATGATGTCTATCAACCCCGGGGTCTCGGGAATATGTACACCCCGTCGCTCAGTCCACCTCCATTACCCCTGTATCTCCGTCTTCCCTCCCTCGCTCATTGACGATGTACTTGGAGGCTGTGATCAAACGAGTTCAGTGATGCAGTTGGAGGCCAGGATCGAGTGAACTCAGAGATGCACTTGGAGACCGAGATTGAGTAAACCCAGAGATGCACAGGGAGGCCGGGATTGAGCGAGTTTGGGGATGCACTTGCAGGCTATGATCGAGTGGGATTGGGGGAGTACATGCAAGTGGTCGATTTGGAGGGAGGCGCGACGGCAGCCGAGACTCTATTCATTTGTTAACTTGTAATTGTCAGAATGTTGAGAGTTGAGTACAACAACATCCGCCGAGAGGTGGGAGACTGGGTTGGAGCAGGAGACTGTCGATCGTGGGATGATGCAGTACTTGAAGTATGCTGTACTCGGTGTGAAGTCATGATAATGGCATGGAGAGATAGAGAGGGATAACTTGACTTCATGTTCTTAGGTGATGGTAGAGTTGAGCACAAGAAAGAGAGAGATCAGAGAAGATGGGGGAAATCATCATGAGAAACTGGGACTTAAGAGAATTTCGTGTGCGAGTCAATATACCATCCCTGATGCAGCAGGTATGAGTCCCAATCCGGCAGGTAATAACACCAATCCGAGGTCTTCTGAACCCAATCAGGCAAGTCATAACCCTGATTTCTCAGGTCCGCTCGTATCCTCCATATCGTTCCCATCTTCATCCCCCATCACTCTCTATCTCGTCTACAACTCTACCATCATTGCAAGAACACAAAGTTAAGTCATACCTCTCTATCTCTCCATGCCATCATCATGAGTTAACCCCGGGAGCAGCATACGCCAAGTGCAGCACACAGCGAGTACGGCATACACCAAGTACAGCATACACCGTGTACAGCATACACCGAGTACAGCATGCCCCATGTACAGCATACAACCAAGATTGTTTGTCATCCCCTCATTCTCACGATTTCATAAGAACTTCAAAGGTAAAGTCACCTCGTCACATTCCCACGGTTTCAAGTTAACCAACAGATGAATAAAGTCTCAGCACCTGGCGCGCCTCCCATCGACCGCCTCTAGATAGACCACCTCCAAGAACTCCTCTAATCTCCCTCGATCATTGCCGGCTGCAAGTGCATCTCCAAAATCGCTCGATCACTGCTCAGAGTGCATCTCTGAGTGCACTCGATGCCGGCCTCCATGTGCATGTCCAAACTCGCTCGATCACGGCCTCCCAGTGCATCTCTGAGTTCACTCAATCTCGGTCTCCAAGTGCATCTCCAAACTCGCTCGATCACGGCCTCCCAGTGCATCTGTGCGTTCACTCAATCTTGGTGTCCGATTGCATCGCCAAACTCGCTCGATCACTGCCTCGGAGTGTATCTCGGAGTTCACTGGATCGTCATCCTCAGGCACACCTCGAATTGCTCTCAATCACCGCGTGCTGCCAGTCCAGATATACCATGTGTAGATATGTAGCAATATAGATACATAGATACATAGATGAGAATACAAACTGAATGCATAGGTTTTGAAAATTGTTGAAAGATAAGTAGTAGCTATGATTTCCAGGCGCACCAGCAGCATTCCCAAAGATGTTTTTCCCAGACTGCACTACAGTGATTCAACGTGCTCCCAGGTGCTTCCAGGTGCGCCGGAAGGCCACTACATCAGTCCAGTAAACACTGGGTGAGGTATGTATGCAATGCCAGTCGCGACAGGAAGCGTGTAATTCTCCGTCAGAGGGTACAAGGTTCCGTCAGAGCCAACAGAGCCGTCCGGAACACCTGGGTGTTTTCTGACGGAAACTAGAGTTGTTGCTGATGTTCAGAATACTCCATAGGGTCATTGTCCACGATTGGCAGAAATGACTTTCTCAGTACTCGGAAAATCAGAGATTCCAGCCAGATACGTCAGGAAAAACATATTCTGTTATGTGTAATCTACCATAGGCTATATGGCCTACCATAACCTCCCGTAACACTGATAACACCAAATCATGCAAAACACCCCAGAGCTGTTTTCAGTAACCCAGGATAATACACCTGTAATTTACCCATAGCATAACTGAATTATTACTGCAATGCAACTGTAGCACATGTATTATATTCTGTAATTTATGGATTATACTATATATTCAAGAGTTACTTATTTATTTACTACTCTGATAAGTGTAGACTCTGACAAGCATACACTTTGACAAGCATACACTCTGACAAGTGTACACTCTGACTCTCACGACTGCAACAACCTCACTCCCACAACTGACATGCTCAATCTAACAACTCTGACATACTCCCTCCCACTCCAACTCTGACATGCTCACTTTCACCACTGATCTGCTGGCTCACACAACTCTGACAGATTCACTTTGCAACCTCCGATATGCTTTGTCTCAGTGCTCTGACATGCTCACTCTCACCTCTCTGACAATCTGGCTTCGCTGGGAGCAAGCTGGTAGCAGTGGATCTGGCTTCGCTGGGAGAAAGCTGGTAGCGGTGGAATGATCACTCTCACCTCTCTGACAATCTGGCTTCGCTGGTAGCAGTGGATCTGGCTTCGCTGGGAGCAAGCGGGTAGCGGTGGAATGCTCACTCTCACCTCTCTGACAATCTGGCTTCGCTGGGAGCAAGCTGTTAGCGGTGGATTGGGCTTTGCTGGGAGCAAGCTGGTAGCGGTGGATCTGGCTTCGCTGGTAGGGGTGAAAGTGGCTTCGCTGGGAGCAGTGGATCTCTGGCTTCGCTGGGAGCAAGCTGGTAGTGGTGGATCGGGCTTCGCTGGTCGGGGTGAAAGTGGCTTCGCGGGGGGCAAGCTGGTTGCAAGCTGGTAGCAGTGGATCGGGTTTCACTGGTAGGGGGGTGTTACATAACGTTCATGGAAGAATAATTGAACAGTAAAATACCCGATGCTGGTGATTGTGATGGTGGTGACGGTGATGGTCGTGGAGATGACGATTGAAAAAAGGGGGTTGATGGAATGCATGCAGTATGAGATATTTGATTCATTCTGTGATTCGATATTACATACAGTAACACTCGCATAACATTTCCCTAACTCCCCTCTCATGGGCAAAGTACATGGTAGGCAGTCATAATCCACAGGAAGCAACCGTAACACAGTGGTAACAGGGATAATATATGTTGGTTACAGTTGCACCGAAGGTTTTCCTGACGTATCCAGTTGCCATATATTCTGCCGTGGATCTGATTTATAATTAGGAATCTTGGTGACTCCCAACCCTAATTCAAGACATGCCAGCTGCCATCTATGAACCATCCATGCATCTGAAACACCTTGTGAAGTGTATCTTTCGACCAGAGTTTTCACTTGTGCTTGCTCTACCTCATTCCACTCAAGATTATTGAGATGTGCATTCTCCTTCAGTATCTGAACGGGTGGGTTTCCATTAGGCAACTTCGATTGTATCAACCTCATGACAGTTGATGGCTTTGCAATCTGTATCATCCAGTGCGCCAAATCCTGTTGAGTGTCTTTGTCTTTAGTCCAGATAGCATGCCTCAAACTCTTCACTGCATATCACAGTGCATCTGCACTGTGCATTTCCATCACTGTATCATCATTTGGATTTTCAGACACACCTTAAACATGCCATGTTATCTGGTAACACCCATTAAATAGTGAATGGAATTCCAGCTTAGCTGTGACTTGAAGTGTCAATCCAATTATTGCTTTCATGATGATATGTGAGCCGATACTGTTTTTCATCTTGTGCTGACGAGAGTCATCAAATATCCCTGAACTCGATGTAATGTATTAGAGTTGACTTTTGTTTGATGGCTTCGTTCTGGATGTTAGGCTATTATATACTACAAAGTGGGTGTTCCATCCATTTTCTGGCTTGTCAATAGAAGTGTTCAGATCCTCATGGCTAAGATTTGCATTGCCATGATTTGACAGGTGCTGAACTTTGAAATCGGTCCCATTGGTGATTTCGTCGAAGACACTTTTGAATGTATCCACTACTATCAGTGATGTGACCACATGAACTGGTTCCAGTGCTGAAGTAAGAGCTAGATGTCACAGAGGTAGAGTTGTCTGGACATCTAACAGGCCACAGGGCAATGAATTCAGTCTCTGCCATGGATACACATCAAGTTCTTCACCAATAATGCCACAATCATCATTGTGCACCTTATTCACCCCCTTGTCCAGGGTATTCCCACACACAATTGACAGCAGGAACCGCACAACAATGATCTCAGTCAGCAATGTCAATATCATAGCCACTGCCTCTGATCAAATAGTTTTGCCAATACCCATTTCATTTGGCACCGACATTCCTGGCATATCTAAATCCCACACCCTTTTTGTCGCAATTCACTATATTGCCCAAACCTGGTGTGCCAGAAACTTGGTCCTAGGTAGGACATGAATTGGATATGTCTTGCCAGGGACTCAGTCAACTTTCAATTGACAAATCAGATCAACATTCAATAGTCTGACCACCTCATCATGACACTTGAGTTCAAATTAGTTGATCATTATATTGCAAATCATGATCAGTATGGAACTACTGTTTTCATGATTGAGGATGTCCTCACCATCTGTCGGTTACTTCTGAGCCTTCGTTTCATCATTGTCCGTTGTCTTTTGGTTTTCAAGATCTCTTCTGTTGTTCCTAGCTAAGCTAGCCAGAGGGTCTCATGCTCCAGCACTTCTTGAATTTGTCACAATGCTAGGTATTTCTTTTACAAGCAAGTATTGAAGCAAGTATGTATGTGTGGAATATAATCAATTGTATTGTTTCAATCAGAACTTACATGAATACAGGTACTATTCTCTTGCCCACTGTCCCTCTCTCACTCCATTCTGTTGCCCTCTGTCATACCTTTCAAAGTCTATGTAAAGTTAATGGCAGTTAGGCTTATCTAATGATAACATAGCCAGCAGGAGTTACCTTGGCCGGTCTAATTACATGCTCTGTAGCATCCTTCCCTTTGCCACTCTACTTTTCTGCGAAAAACAATGTCAAACTGTGTCCCAGGTCTAACTTGGCAGCATTTGACAGCCAACAGTTGTACAAAATCTGGGCATACATGGGATCATTGATCAAATGCTTTTTTGTACATAATCCCATGCACTGTATGTCAAGTTCATCCTGAGGCAGGGTGCATATGAATCCTGATGTTTGACTGTATGGCACTTGTGGGCCTCCAGTGTTTTCAATGCAATCGATCAGCTCCACCGAGGGGATCACATCTGTGTATGAGGCTTGGAGTTGTTTGAGGGATGTAAAGTTATTATTGAAGTTTGACACCCAGCGAATCACAGCCATAATGGTTTGATCTGGCTACCTTGGGCACTTACTTGTAGCTGTAATGCTTGCGTTAACTCCCATATCTGATACCATTTGTTTGTTGCCTAGCCATCTCTGTTTCCGAGACTCCCGAACCTCACTTGCACATTTCTTGAACAACAACTTGATCTAGTAAAGCCAACTCCATTAAGCATTGTCAAAAATTTCCTAAGGCTGACAGTTCTCACATCAGCAAAATGTACTTTGGTCACTGGGAGCCTCTGGGAGTGTCTGAGAGTTGTCGGACCAGAATCCCAGGGTGGGCAAATCCCAGAGTTAACTGGACCGATGCAGTGGCCTTCAGGTGCACTTGGGAGCACCTGGGAGCACCGGCGACAAGCCTGGGCGCGCCGACCACGAGCCTCGGAGCACCTGGGAGTGCCAGTGACAAGCCTGGGAGTGCCAATCACAAGCCTGGGAGCGCCAACCGCAAGCCTGGGAGCACGTCGAATCACTGTAGAGCAGTCTGGGAAAACATCATCTTCTTTGGGAACACTGTGGTGCGCCTGGAAATCATAGCTACTGCTTATTGTTTAAAACTCATGTATTCAGTTTGTATTCTCATCTATGCATCTATGTATCTATACAGCTACCCATCTACACAGAGTATATCTGGACTGGCTGCAAGCTGCGCTTGAGAGAAATTCGAGGTGCGCCTGAAGATGACCATCGTATGTACTCAGATATACACTCCGAGGCCGAGATCGACCGAGTTTGGAGATGCCTTGGAGACCGCCATCGAGCGAGCTTGGAGATGCACTTGGAGGCTGTGATTGAGCGATCTTGGAGATACACTTGGAGGCCGTGATCAAGTGAACTTAGAGATGCACTCCGAGGCCATGACCGAGTGAGTTTGGAGATGTATTTGCAGGCAATTATTGAGAGAGATTGGAGGAGTAGTCGATCTGGAGGCGGTCAATCTGGAGGCGGTCAATCTGGAGGCGGTCAATCTGGAGGCGGTCAATCTGGAGGTGGTTGATGGGAGGAGGGCCAGGTGCTGAGACTCTATTCATCGGTAAATTGACTCACAACCATGGGAATGTGACTAGGTGACTTTACCTTTGAAGCTCTTATGGAGAGCTGGCTAGTGGCGGTCGATCTGTAGGGAGCCACGCCGGGAGCTGACTCTACTTTCAGGGGACAACTCGTAATCGTGAGAATGAAGGGACTTCAGACAATCTCACGTGTATGCTGTACTCGGTGTATGCTGCACTCGGTGTTAACTCATGATCACGGCATCGAGATGAATGACTTAACTTTGTCCTGCGATGATAGCAGTTTTGTGGACTAGAAATAGAGAGATGGGGGAAGATGAGAACGATATGGAGTATACGAGCAGATATGAGACATCAGGGGTACGACTTGCCTGATTGGGTTTAGAAGACCCTCATATTGGTGATATTACGCACCGGATCGGGACTCGTACCTGCCGTATCGGGGATGGTAAATTGATTTGCTCACCAAAATCTCTTCAGTCCTAGTTTCTCAGGATGATTTCCCCCATCTCCTCTCGTCTTTCTCTTTCTTGTCCTCAACTCTACCATCAACTAAGAACACAAAGTTAAGTCATCCTTCTCTATCTCTCCATGCCATGATCATGAGTTAACACTGAGTCCAGAATACACCGAGTACTGCATCATCCCGAGATAGACTGTCTCCCGCTCCCAGCCAGTCTCCCAGTTCTCAGCGGACCTAGTTGTACTCAATTCTCTACATTCCCACAATTTCGAGTTAACCAATGAATAGAGTCTCAGCTACCATCGCACATGCCTCCCGATCTACCGCCTCCAAATTCACTGCCTCCAGATTCGCTGCCTCCAGATTGACTGCGTTCAGATTGACCGCCTTCAGATCAATCGCCTCCAGATCAACTGCCTCCAAGTACTACTCCAATCGTGATCGATCATGGCCTCCAAGTGTATCTCCCAACACGCTTAATTACAGCTTCCAAGTGCATCTCTGAGTTCACTCGATCTCGGCCTCCAAGTGCTTCTCTGCGTTCACTCGATCTCAGTCACCAAGTGCATTTTCAAACACGCTCGATCATGGCCTCCAAGTACATCTCTATGTAGCGACGGCAGGTGTATGAAGATACAGGGTAGGGTAACGGAGGTGGACAGACTGACGGGGAGTATATATTTGGCAGACCCCGGAAGCGATAGATGTCATCTCATTTCCATCTCATCTTATCATACAATGATAATACACAGTCTATCTTTCCCAACTTTTGGTCTCAGTTGCTCGGTCTGAGATTTCGTGAATCCACGCAATTGCGTTGATCCTGAACGTCAGGTAGTATCATATCTTCTCACCCGATTCCTACGCTTCTCAATGGGCGTGTTCAGGTGTTCCTCCGATTATGCGCGACTACCATCTGCGGCCAGATTGACCCTATGTATAACTATCGAGAGACTTAAATAATTCATGCCATATTATGATGTAGTGAATCATGTGACTTTAACAAAGAGGAATATGATAAGACGAAATGCAAGAACCACTGCTGTGAAAGTACGGCACCAAGTGTCCCGCAGTGCTGCGCAGCGGTCTTGACTGCTCATACTGTCTCGCGCAGAGCTGCTCTCGAAGTCACCCACAGAACTGTGCAGAGGTCTCCGAAGCTCCGACATTTGACTATGATATAAGTCAAATCTCGTAGCATCCTGAGTGCACCTCCATAACCCCAGGTGCCTTCAGGAGCACCTGAGAATGCTCTTGCACAGTCTGAGAGCACTTTGTTTAGCTCCAGGGGGGTCTGGGAGCATCTGGAAGTACTTAGAAGCACTGGTGAAGTCGCCCGGAGTGTCAGGGAGTTCCGGACCTATTTACATTTTGCTGATGCAAATTTTGCAAAACAGTCTGCAGCCACCTTTACCCAGTGCAGGTGTCCATCTCAAAGCTGTTTCAAACAGTTCTGCTCTTGGATGATGCTCCAAAGCTTTGTCTCCCGAAACCCAGCCACCCATACTTTCTTCCACTTGTTGAATGCGCTGTAGTTGGGCTACCCCATCGTGTTGGCAATTTGCTTTACAGATAATTCCATTACCTTCAGGCTGATTGGGGCACTTCACATGTCCAAAGTATCATCGTTCTCATCATTGGCATCATATTCATCATATGAATGCTGCATGCACTGGGTCCAGTTAGCCATCCCTACGACATCAGTTTTGCGCAGTTCAGCTGCAGGCTGCAATCTTTTCAGTTGGAGGGTAATGGGGGGTCTCCCATGTTCACTGCAGGAGGTTGTGGTGGAGTAGCGCTGAAAGATGTTCACAAAGTGACTGGATTGATCCTAGCGGCGCTGGGGGTTCTCATGGTACCCCGGGAGCTCAGGGCCCTTGTCCTAAGAAATGCAGGTGGGTGACATTTCAATACCCTACATAACCATCTTGGCAGTGATCATCTCCTTGCCACACTGGCCCATAACTCAGACATCCCTGGCTTCCCCAATGCTTGGTTGTGAACTGGGTGTCATATTCAATGCAGACAGGTGGTAGAGCTGAGGATCACCTGGAAATGGCTGCTGTAAAGGAGGGTCACAACCATATGCATGTGGCAGATGAAATTGATTGTTCTATTGCCCAAATAGACTGTCTTTGCTAGTGGCTGTTTGAGAACTGTTATGATATGATCTCTAATTGTCATCAGGGCATTGATTCGAGGCGATGATCCCACCCAGTGAAAGCATATACAATGTCTGTGGTGGTGATCTGATCGTCAAGATGCTATGTGAACCAGAGTTGGCAGTAACCAACATTTGATGTGTGATATAAGGTAGAAAAAATCATTGTATAGTTGAGTATATTGCAGGTTCCAGTGACCTTCAGCGGAGTGACAACCTCCTATATCCTTTATGTTTATCACAGACTGTGGTGTTTCACTACACCTTTAATCAGAGAAACCTGGCTGAGAAAAAGATATCATAATCACACCCAATCTACATTACTGTGTTATATGCTCAAATTGCTGTATCAGAATCTCGGATAGATGCTCGCCATCATACACTTCCATCACTGTAAAGGTTAAAGAAGGGATGAGATCTAGTATCTACAGGAACACAACAAGAACAGTTTCAAGCTAACCAAAACTAGGGATATTACACCTAAATTGTGGATGGAAAACATCTAACCTGACTCAATAGGAGGGCTATGAGTCGAGCAACAACAGTGATGGCTGCCTACTGAGCTTCTTGTCTATATATTGTTGTTCTCCTCAGCACTCACTCTTCTGTCAGGGATCATTACTCAAGCAAACATGCTACCAGCTTATCATTACTCGATAATGATTGAGTGGGCATATAGCTTGCTCTGAATCTTACCAACTGATTGTGTAAAGACGATCTATCTTCAGCATCAGCTGCTCAGAGGCTCGAGCATTTGCATATCTCACCATCAGCAAAATGTATTTTAGTCACTAGAAGCCTCCAGGAGTGTCTAAGAGGATGTGGAGTGTAAACTTATATGCGTCAATTTCAGGAGAGTATCAGACCCTAGGAGGGTAATCAGGCCGGCCTTCGGAATAACTGAGATCACTGAAGACCGGTACAGGAGTGACTGTGATAAGTTTGGAAACATCTCGGAGCGCCGGAGAGAACTTTGGGTGCACCTGGGACAACCTGAGAGCACCTGGGAGCGCCAGTGAGAGGTCTGGAAGCGCCGACGACAAGCCCCGGAGCGCCGGCGACAAGTCTGGGAGCACCTCGAATCACAGTCGAGCAGTCAGGTGAAAACAACATCTTCAGTGGGAACCATGCTGGTGCGGCTAGAAATCATAGCTACTACTTATCATTCAACGATTGTTATAACTCATGTATTCAGTTTGTATTCTCATCTATGTATCTATGTATCAATGTATCTATATAGCTACCAATTTACACCCAGGATATCTCGACTGGCTGCAGACGGTGCTTGAGAGCAATTCGAGGTGCGCGTGAAAATGACGATTGAGTGAACTCAGAGATACACTCCAAGGCAGTGATCGAGCGAGTTTGGAGATGCACTTGGAGGCGGTAATCAAGCATATTTGGAGATGCACTTGGAGGTCATGCTCGTGCGAACTTGGAGGCCGTAATCGAGCGAGTTTGGAGATACACTTGGGAGCCTTAAGCAAGCGAGTTTGGAGATGTGCTTGGAGGCCATGAACGAGCGAACTTGGAGGCCGTAATCGAGCGAGTTTGGAGATGCACTCTGAGGCCGTGCTCGAGCAAGTTTGGAGGCCCTAATCGAGTAAGTTTGGACATACCCCTGGAGGCTGTGATCGAGTGAGCTTCGAGATGCACTTCAAGACCGTGATCGTGTGAATTTGGAGGACGTAATCATGCGTGTTTGGAGATACACTTGGAGGCTGTGTTAAATCTAGATTGGAGATGGATTTTGAGGCCGTGATCGTGCGAGATTGGATGAGTACTTGGAGGTCTTCGATGGACAGCACGCCGGGTGCGGAGACTCTATTCGTCAGTTAGTTACCTTGCAAACCGTGGGAATGTGACAATGTGACTTTACCTTTGAGTTCTCATGGAGAGCTGGCTGGTGGCGTTCGATCGTGTAGGGAGGTACACCGGCAGCTGAAGCGAAATTCAGGGGTCAACTCCTAATTATGAGAATGAAGGGAAGACATATAATCTTGGGTGGATTCTGTATTGGGTATATGCTGTACTGGGTGTATGCTGTGCTGGGTTTATGCTGTACTCTGTGTATGATGTACTCGGTGTATGCTGTACTCGGTGTCAACTCATGATCATGGCATGGAGAGATGGAGAGGGATGACTTAACTTTGTGTTCTGCAATGATGGTTGAGTTGTGGACAAGAAAGAGAGAGATATGGGATGAAGATGGGAATGATGTGGAGGATACGAGTAGAGATGAAGAATCAGGGGTACGACTTGCCTGATTGGCTTGGGAAGACCTCGTATCGGTGGAATGACACACCAGATCGGGACTCGTACCTCCTGTATTGGGGATGGTAAATTGACTCGCACAGGAAATTCTCTGAACACCCAGTTTCTGACGATGATTTCCCCCATCTCCTCTCATCGTCTCTCTTTGTCGTCCGTAACTCTACCATCACCTAAGAACACGAAGTTAAGTCATCCTTCTCTATCTCTTCATGCCATGATCAAGGGTTAACACCGAGTACAGCATACACCGAGTACAGCATACACCGAGCACAGCATAGACCGAGCACAGCATACACCGAGTAGAGCATACACCGAGTACCGCATACACCGAGTACAGCATACACCAAGTACAGCATACACTGAGTACTACATACACTGCGTACTTGCATCATCCCACGATCGACTGTCTCCCGCTCCCAGCCAGTCTGTCATCTCTCGGCAGACCATGTTGGACTCAATTCTCTACATTTCCACAATTACGAGTTATACAATGAATAGAGTCTCAGCTCCTGTCGCGCCTCCCTCCCGAACTACTGCCTCCAGATTGACCGCCCCCAAGTACTACTGCAATCTCGCTCGATCATGGCCTCCAAGTGCATCTCCAAACTCGCTCTATCACAGCCTCCAAGTGTATCTCTAAACTCGGACGATTACGGCCTTCAAGTTCGCACAATCAGGGCCTCCACGTAGATCTCCAACTCACTCGATCACGGCCTCATAGTGCCTCCCCAAACTCACTCCATCACAGCCTCCAAATCTATCTCTAAACTCGCTCGATCACAGCCTCCAAGTGGATCTCCAAACACGCTCGATCACTGCCTCGAAGTGTATGTCCAAAATCGCTCGATCCCGGCCTCGGAGTGCAGCTCCAAGTTCACTCGTTCATGGTGTGGTCAAACGGTGGAGCTAGAAGGCAGACAGCCCATCGTCAGCACTCCGCCGCACCCCGCATGATATCCGAAGGGAGAATTGGTGGGAAAGAGTGGCTCTAGCTCGAGGAGTGTAGGAAGAGGGTGAGAGGATATAAAGGGATATCTGGCCATGATGAACCACACAAATTGAGTGGATCTATGAACGGTTTGCAAGACTGCATGGATCTCTGAAAGCTCGGCAAGAGTGCATAAGACCAACAGCTGGGAAAGGTAGAGTCTGTATTTCGTATAATGAGATGATGGCTATCTACCCTGGGGTCTCCCAAATACATTCTGCCCATCGCTGAGTCCATCTCCGTTATCCCTGTATCTCCGTATGTATATGTATAGAGAGACTTGAATTATACATGCCATATTATAATGTAGCGAACGTTGTGACTGTAACAAAGACTAATATGATCGATGAAATGCCTTGTGGTCATGGAACCCTAAGAACCACCGGTGTGAGAATATCGCACCAACTCACCCGCAGAGCATGTGCAGAGGTCTCAGCTGCTCCCGAAGTCTCCCGCAGACCTGCACAGAGTTCTCAGGAGCTCCAAAATTTGACTATCCAAATAGTCAAATCTCGTAGCATCCTGAATGCCCCTCCATCACTGCAGGTTCTGTCAGGAGCACGTGAGAATGCTCTTGCAGAGTCCGAGAGCACTTTGCAAAGCTGCAGGGGGGGCTGGGAGCATCTGGAAGTACTTAGAAGCACTGGTGAGGGCTACCGGAGTGTCTGGGAGGTTTTCGTATGGCATCTGGACCGAATTACATTTTGCTCCTGACAATGCTGCAAAGGTAGTGTTTGAGGCTGATTGTGGTAATTGCAGCTGTACTTGATGAACATGTATCCGAAGTAGATTGCAGTAATCACTAATCACAGCTCCTCTTCTCTGTTTATCATTTTCAGCAGATGATGTGCATGATGATTGTGCAGGATATGATGTGCAACTGGTCCAGAGGTGAGGTTGCTTTACTCCTTGCCAGCAATTAGTGGGGTGCAAAGTGGCTGTGAATGTGATACCCTAACATGAGTTAGCTCACTTTGCATCAAATATCCATGAGGCTCTGAATCACCCCCTGATCAGCGAGATTCATCAGATTATGTGTAGACTGAGCACTTTTCGAATACAGTCAACGCTGAGTGGAAATATGTTTAGTACTTTTTCTGCAATGAGTCATCATCAAACATGAACCAACTGGAGGGTGACTGCCTGCAGTCATACCCAAAATTGATGAATGAAGGGAGATTACCCATTGGGATTCCGCTACCTGCAGGCTGGAATCGACCTGACCCATCATTGATTAACTTCAGTAGGTGCACTTGAATGGCGCTCAATATGCTAGTCAACTAATAATCTACCAATTGGCAATGTACCTGGTGCAGCACCACCTGGACAGACAACTAACAAAGAATCTATGGACCCTGAAATGCATGTTCTGAGGTGCACCTCTGATCCAACATAGACACAGACTCATAGGGAGGTAGTTGGAACGCAACATGCAGCGTGAAAAGCTCGCGGCAAAGCAACTGGATTGTGCGCCAAGCATCGCAAGTACTTAGAACAATGGTATCCATCGCATCCATTTCCGTCTGCTCATGACTTTGAACAGGCGCAATCATTCAGCCTGGAAATGCAAACATGAATATATCAACATGTGAGGCATGGACTGTACAACCTCAATATGGAATCATTCCAACCAGCAGATAACCTGCAAAAGGTCCTCTCTGAACTGCATTTTAGCCTCTATGATGATTCTTGCATTGAAGTGCATTCGCTTATCGTCAGAATAACATAATCCAGGGATATTCTCAAATGTATTCGGTACCTTTAAACATATCTCCAATTTCAGGTGCACTACCATATCGAACTGGTGTGCCTCGATGACTAGAAATGGCACCCAATATACAGCATGAGGAACATGGGCAATTGGTGGTGGGAGACGCAGCATCAACCTCCTTCGGGAGCAGCAATTATGTCTGCAATTCGTGTATCCAAAAAGACTCTGTTGATCAATTCTTCGGATGATCAGCATGTCTGGCCACGGTATATTCCACTTGAAAATATATGAAAGCATATTCACAGTACAGCTTAAATGTGTATCTGGATTCCCGTCGAGATGAGCCCATGTTCCTTGAATGGTGCAAAAATCCTAAGAAGGCATGGTATAACACAGTTGGAACTGTGCTATGCCCAGTCAGGAAACTTGACATATCTGGTCCCGACTTGAGATGGGATTGTGCTGATGAATTCGAAAGACAATGTTTTCCTCTTCTAGCGTACCATGTCAGGGATTATCCAGATGAAGTGATTGTTGCACAAGTCTCATATGGCTCATGCCCAATGTGTGAAATTCCTCAAGGGGTGTCAATGGGGCATTGAACCACTCCATCAGTCGAGAGATTTGCATGATTACTTCGAGCTTCTGGAGGTAACTAATACTGATATGCTGTGCAGTCTAGGTGGTCACCCAATCTGCAACCAGTTCTGGCAATACACTCTTTGCAATGTCTATCTGCTTTTGCAGCCTGATGAGTTGCATCAGCTGCTACTCAGTTTAGTTTAAGACTAATTGAACTGGCCACTCAAATACCTAAAACCTAGCAATATCAACAATCACTTTCACAGTCAATTCACATTAGTACCACAATGTACAGGCCTCAAGGGCTACTCTCAACCATTCAATCGGATTTAAGGCAGCTCCTGCCAGCGATGGGAGATCTGGGTCATGATCAGAAGACTGGCACTGAATTGCACACCCATTCATGACTCCTCCAATGGTGATAGGCAACCTTTAGCAGGAACGGGCTGTGTTGACATGGTAATCGGAGTAGTGCCAGCATTTTGTTAATTCACTCTATATGTTAGATGACAAATTTACTCAAATCTATTACTGACAGCAGTCAACAATGCGCAGAAGCCATTATACCATCAGCTGGGTGCTTTTTGAGAACAGAAATTGTGGAAGTCTGCACCAGCCGAAGTGGATGCACAGTTGGCACAAGAATCCCATCAGTTGAAAGCACAAATGATTCATACAATTTGTCCTCCCATGGAGGTTCATGTGTACAGGGCTGAAAAGATTACTGCAACAAAAGAAGTCAATTTCAGTTGCACCTGAATAGAGCCCAATATGCAGCAACCAAATAGTTAGATGCTGATTGACAGAAGGCAAAAGAGCAATTGGAGCACAAAATCCATCCGGTGACACCTGTTACATGCAAGATAATGGTTGAGTTACACCAAAATGAGGAGAGACAACGATTGCATGATGTAGGGGCTACGCCAACCAGTCCAAGAAGCATATTCACCAACCACCTAGCTCAAATGAAGACTGCTGCAGCTGGGGATGATTATGTGGTGGCAAACAGCACCTCCGACAACCATGTACAGTTTCTGGACCATCTCTCCGATGCTGAGATTGATGCCACCACATGGAGTATTGCTAATATGGGCTCCATTGTGAATCAGCTGGAGAGACAGATTGATGGTATTGCTGTGAATAACCAGATATTGTTCACGAAGGAGTTCTCCATCTGCTTGATTATCTCTGAAGATTTCTGTGAGGCATGGGCATTTAGGAGATGTGGAAAGCCATTGAACAGCCCATAATACATTTGAGTATCAAAAGATGCATCTTGTAAGCGATATACCATAGTCAACTCGGCAAATGGGTTCTGGCGACAATTTCAACATACACATTTCTGAATGGCTACATAGCGGCAATGTGAATGAGGCATATGGATCTACAATTAAAGTCAATCACATTTGATAGATGCTACAGCATAATGACTGGTGTACCAGTCTTTACTATGTGGAGGAGTCTCTGTACTGTGTTGCCCTTCAGGGCTGGCATGATATACAGTCTGCAAAGGTTGTCAACCTACTATCCGCTACAGGAAGACAGTGTCATATTGGCACAGCACATCTTGTATTCCTGCAGTATTGTGAAGATGAGTGTTGTTTTCTCCCTGAATCGTGACTAGTTGATCATTTGAGCAACACCTATGTCTGTAGAGTGTGCGGAAGGATCAAACTTACATTACTCAGGGTTGTATTAGCTTGTTTCGGAATGTCCCATGTCAGACTTCTCTTCCATATGCCAATTGAAGCAGACTGGGCAAACCAGGTTCATGGATTGCTACTCAGATATGGTTGGAATATACTCCTAGACAGCATACTGATTAAATTTCAGAATGGGCAATTGTTCTACAGTCAACCATTTTACAGCCCTACATCTCTCAGGCCTCTTGACCATAATTGGACGATAGGATATCCCAATGCTATCCGAGGGATCATGCCTCAATCTAATAACTTCTAGGTCCGTTATAGTGAAAGGGACCTTGATAACACTATCTAACACCTAGTTCCATCTTTTCCTGTATTATACTTTAGCTGCACTCAACCGAATTAGATAATCCAATTTCAAAACTGCCTGCAAGCTGGAAACAAGCGATCAACATTATTCTAAAAGGTGCAAGCAGACTCAACAATGGGTATTACATCCAGAAGTTTGAAAATATATAATGGTGATTACATTAAAGTGCAAAGATCTGCTCAATTGGGGTGATTGTGTTGATGGGTTTGTCTGGGTTGTCGAACAGACTAAGAAGATGCATATTGTACATGTCAGAGTAATTGTTGGACTAGCACATTTGGTGCGACAGAATGCTGCATCAAATAAAATTGATAGTATTTGGCTTGATAATAATCATGTGGATTTAGACACCTACTGGACCATATATTAATTAGAATGCCTGAATCATGGTGTACAAAAGTAAAATCGTTTATCACACTGTACTATGTGGTATAAACATGTTATTAGTTACTCCCTGAGAGTACGGTTCTATGTTGCAGGTGCACTGGAATATTTTTGGGGAAGCAGTGAATAGTGTTATGGATACAGTCAATAGTCCTAATAGCTCTGCACTGTGCACATCCTATTAGCTTAATATTGTAGGATTTTGAGCAAAACCACACAGTCTTTAGGATGATCTTGTATTCTGTTCAACAGGTTTTGAAGCATTGAGGAGCACCAGAGAAGTAATTTCAGACCACCTGAGAGCCCATCCCTTCGCATTCAGCCTATGTTGGTGCATTAGGGTACATCTGGAAAAATTAGTGTGGCTGTTCACACGTTGCTGAGTTGTTCACCTGTAACTTCCAAACCATTTGACATTTTGCTGATGTCTGTGGTCATGATGTTTCCAAGCCTGGTGTCATTCTTCCCAGTGTTCATCCCAGTATACAGCTAGTGCATCTCACATTTGTTATATCAATGTTCCTGGCTTTAATGTATCTATCATTGTAACTTGATAATGCTAGAACTGCCATTGTCAATATTATTATATTCTTAAGCAATTGTATCTCTCACAGGGAAGGTATTTGTAATATGCTGCTTCTCTTCATCTATATCTGTATTAGATTGGAGGTTGTTCCCACCATTTCATACTGAGCTGTCTAATCCAGAATCTCTTTTTAACTTCCATTGGTAGTAATGTAGCTATGCTGGCACGGAGTTAACCTGGTGTCAATGCTCAGCTGTACATCTTATGGAATTCAAAGGGAATCTGCATGAAAAAAGTACTTTCAGCTTTTGGTGTCTAGAGTGAAGTTGAGAAAATTTGCTTAGATACCTGGCTGTGAGAAATCACACTCATTACCTAGAACCAAAAGCTGAAATTGGAGTAACTGTTGGATTACATGTTTTGATGATGGCACTCTACCCAGGTATCTTCCGAATATATACACTACTTCATTTCCAGTGTACCACTATCATACCAAAATTTCCATTGATATCTTTACCCCTTTCCTTGTCCAGTCAATATGATCAGTGGTGGTAAGAAACAGATCTTCTCACAAATCTGGACACAATTTGGGCAGAAGAGGTGTACCTGGTATTCAAATGCCATAAGGTCTAAACCAGGCCAGCTGGTAAGGTCAAATTATTAACTGTGATCCATATTGATTTGAAAAGCATTTATAATCTGGCCATATTGGCCAACAGATAGAAAATCTTTGGGTAGCCTATCAACTGAATTGCATACTAAAAAGCATATTCTATAGAACCATATGGAAATGTAGATAAGCGTTTGGAAATAATTATCTAAAAGGAGGGAAACTTACATAAGGTGGTGGAGGATATAGATTGGACGGTGGTGGATACATACAATACATCAGAGAGTTCAATGCTGTGCACTGCTTATTGTTGATAGCTACACCATGTGGAGGACTGTCTAAAGATCTCCAATCATTGCCTCAGTATGATTGCGGGGAGCATAATTGGCTGTGATCATACTCAGTTGTGTCTTATTTTGTGTCAACTCTTGTTGAAAATAAAATACATTTTATATATACAATATAAAATTAGAAAATAGAGTAAGAGTATGACTCCATTGAAGTAACTTTTGGTGAAAAGGAAGAGTTTTATATCTCTTGATTTTTCTTAAATTAGCAGTATTTCACTCTGCCTTTACTCTATAAGCTCCAGCTTAGAAAAAAACATACAAAGCATCACCTATTATTCAATATTATATCCTTGTATTATTAAGCTGTAATTTAGACAGCAGGCCACCTTTTCTTTTATGTATATCTATGGAAACAATAATAGAAGAATCATAAAGTAATATTCCTAGATTTCCAGAAAAACCATTAACAATCAATAACAGTTGCAAGGTCGATACTGTACATTACATTATGGCGAGTTGATAGCTGTGTAACATGTTATTGTCAATTTTTTAGAGTGAGGTCAGGATGGACTAATGGTATTTTCTACTATTAACCTTCTGACATTAACTTGATTGTAATCATTTTAACAACTGTCAGGATGATAGATCATATGTTGAGGTAAATATGATTTGGTTGAATCTGTGCGTAACTATCCTTATCCAGCAATAATGCTTGGTACACAATTCGAATTCAAAATATATCATAATTATTTTGTATCACATATTCCTTTGAAAGGCTGATGTATAACTGTTCAGTGTGAATATTATATAATTTCAATGTTTTATTCAATCAAGCTAGTAATGGTTATTGTAGGCTGTCAAGAATTCCAAATAGCATTAAACAATTTGTAGCCACCCAAATTACTTTCTACAGAAATAAAAAGACAATACAATAATCTGGATATTTCATTCGTATTGTCAAGATATCTGATTGCAGGCAACCAAAAATGACATTAATATTTTTTGACCCATTCTCCACATCTGATAGGGTGCTGTTCAATGGCAAAATTATGCAGCTAATCTCAATAGGGTCGCATCATTAAATACATAATATCTGAGGCTTACATTGTTAGCTATTCTCACCCCCTCATATATTATCAATAATCATGAATATAAATTATACACTCACCACAGAGAACTTTCCAAACAAGCTCAATGTTCATAAAAACTTGCAATTTCCAATAGTTACAACAATACATGAATTAATGAGAACTGACTAGAAGACCAATATGTGTAGTATCAATTAATTGCAACAAAGAATCAGCTTTTGTTCAATTTATTATTCTGCCTACTGATGGGGATTAGTATAACCATTTTTCATAAGATATGAGAGAATGTACTTTAATGACCATATCACAGCCAGGTATCATAATGATTTTCTTAATTATGTATATACTGGGTATGTATATTTAAAAATTAGTAAACAGAAGAATGGAAGTATAACTGAAACTCCAATCTAATATCTATACATAACACAATTAAAACAAAGTACCACCAAAATATTATTGGATTGGATATTACAGCAAGCCCAATAGAGCAGAAAGTATAGCTTTGAACAATATCAATCACCTGGAGGAAGAGTAATGAAATCCTCTTTATGCATTTTGATCTGCCCATGACTTTGCCTAAGTTCTATTCTTAACAAATTAACTAAAACTATTGAAAAATCAGAATATAATTATTGGGCTGGAAAACTTTGAAGTTGAATGATTTTACTCTGGAAAAGAACTTAGGATGCTCCTCAGACAAATTCACTTTGAGCTTGGCTATGGTAGTTGAATAGAAGATGACTCCAAAATATTCAGAATATTATACTACTAAGATACATTTATGTTTATTCAGTATCATAGAGCACATCTTTCCTTGAAGTTACACTTTAATTTGGATCAGATTCATCTAGCAGACTTGTACTATCATTGAACATATACTCAAATGTACAATAATAATAGCTATTGGAATATTGAAGATTACCTACAAGTAGGTATGATAAATGTATGGGAGATGTGCATTTAATAAAACTCATCTACCAGTCTGTCAGGAGATATATATACCTGGCAACTATATCAAGACACTGGAATTATTAGAAAGGATCAATGATATGTCCCAAAAGAGTATATCTGGATTGTTGTTGGATTAATTCCATATTCTCCAGAAGATAACAAAAATTGTACTAATACATTGTAAATGGCAGTTGAAACTGTGTAATTCCCACTTGAAAATGTTAATGTCTCTATTCTACATTTCCAATAGAATTGTGTAGATAGCTTGCAATAAAGATGATCTTGAGTATTATTATTAGTAATGACTAGTAATTCACAACTTGGCATAATTGGTCAAATCCCGTCTGGTGTATACATCAAATGGGAGATTCTTGGAGATGTTTCTATATGACATTCAGTTTAGTAACCATGAGGCAGCAGGTGAAATTAGATAACATATTTCAAAGTACATGAAGATAATAATATTGATGAAATTTGAGCATTAGGAATTCAATCCAAGTGAAACGAAATTTATGAATATCTCATGTGTAATGCATAACCACTGAGGCAATCTGATGAACTTTATTAGCTCTTACTTTCATTTCGATGGGAATTGTTGAAGTAGCTGATTATATACTTGAAAGTTGGAAACATTGAAAGTTTATTTGACAATTAGTTAACATCATTGTCTTCATACCTAAGTTTCAAAAACTTCCTTAAAGCTTTTGATGCATTGAAAAGTGGCTCCTGGCCAGGTAACATAATAAAGTGAGAGTACAGAATACTGGCAAAAGTTGTATCCTGATTTTGAACTGCTTTTAGAATAATGCACAATGTTAATTCCAAATGTCCTCTATTGCAGCCATTATACAAGGTGCAAATGCTCTTTTCAAATTCCCTCTACAGGTGAGTTAGCAAAATTACTCTGATATATCCCTCCAACTATTTAATAATATACACCAATGAGATTATACACTGAAGAGTATTTACCAGGATCAGAAATTGTTAAAGTCTGCCAATGCAAAAGCTGTTGAAATGTTTGTAAAATGATATCATTACCTAGCAGAATCGAGGATCAGGAATATCGGAGTCCCAATTGAGACAATGGTATATATGATGGACAAGATTGTTGCAGAAAAATGCAAGAAATCACAGATATACATCAATACCATACCAATAGAAGTTACTATATGAATAGGTTTCACTGAAGAGCAATCAATACTGCTATTTGAATAAGCAATCTGTTTTTTTCACCAAGTCAAATAACACTTGTCAACAGAGTATACCACAGTTGGAAGTAATAACTACTACAGGATGTTAGTACTGTGGCAATCAGACTAAGAGGTATATTCCCACCATGATTTGCAGAATGGAAGATTGTAACTTCGGGAGATGCTTTGGGTATATACAATAACACCCCAAATCAGTATCTATATATCAAAAAAGTGCAAAATGACAATAGGCTGCGCAACGCATATACATGGACATGGATGGCTCGAAGCAAACATTCTATTGACCCATTCATGATGAGCAGCCTCTATTCATCTACACTGGATTCATAGAAATGTACATGTGGGTTTATGGACCTAATAACAGTTTGTGGCCCGAGATGGACACACCTGTCAATACCGCCTGGAGTCTTTGTTGCTATACCAGTCACACAATTACTGCAAGTTTACTATACAGCCTACTGGCATTTAAGAGCTTGCTTAAAAGCCAACTTTGAAACCTGCTTGAAAGCCAACTTGGAAACATGCTCGGGAAAGCAACACTTGAGAAAGTACTTGCAGTACCATTACCATTACCATCAACCTCACCATTCTGAGCTTCAGCTCCAAATCTACTGTGCACACATGAGCCCAAAATTGATGGGAAACTGGCTGTAGACTCTGTGGAGGAAACTGTATTGGAGATCTGCTCTCCCTAAGATCTAATTGTCTACCTTCCTTGAAGAAACTATAGCTGCAATTATAAACCCAATAATTTTGAGGTATCATGAAATCTTGTCATGGTGGCCAATCTAAAGATAAGGTTCAGACTACCGTATCGACTGATATCATGATTTTTGCCAACATATGCTTCCTGGCACATGCCACATGCTAAATGCAACACCCCAGACTCCACCCACCATCAGGAAAACACTGTCGGTCCTACACCACTAGCCTTACTCTGCTCAGCGCCGGCAATTTGACAAGTCTCTGAATCAAATATGCAGGAGCATACATATGCCCAATAGTCATGTCAGATTGGACTAGTCTTCCATCTTGATAGTGTAGTTGGGAGTACAGAGCCAAGTGAATGGGGAGTATACCATCGACTGCAATTGAAAGTGTGCTTCAGAGCGATATGGAGGTGTACATAGTCACGTACTCAGAGTCTACTTCGGAGCATCTTGAGAGCATGTTTGGCTGTGTACAGTCAAGCAGGCTGGGAGTGTGGCATCCAGTACAACTGGGAGTGTACAGGAGAGCACGCTTGAGAGTGTACTTGGGAATATATTGAGAGATAATTGGAAGTTAACAGTCGAACAGGCCAGAGGTATGCAATCAAGTGCAATTCAGAGTGTTCTTGAGAGCATGTGTGGGAGTGTACTTAAGAACAAACTCGGAGGTATGCTTTAGAGTATACTTGGGACATCGGCAACAGTGCAAATCAACTATAGACTGCGCTACGTGCAGCTCACGCCAAGCTTCCCGTGGACCCCTCTGCGACACGCTGCCAATAGTCATCAATAGTCGGTCCATAGACATCTGCATGTCGGCCACGGGATGCATTTACGACCGGTGGGTTTATGAGTGGACTAACATCGGACTGATCATACCCAGCGCGTGCCAGCAGGCTCTGTGCATTGATGGAACAGATATCCGGATATCCGGTGGACGTACGGAGCCCTCTGTCCTCGTATATGACTACTTGTATTCAGCCGCTACGTGTATAGAGAACGCTGCAGTGCAGATAGATGGTGGATGGATATCGTACAATTGCACAATGAGTGTGTGGCAACTATAAGTCGAGCTCATGCTAAATCTACAGGATTGGATTATGCCGCTGCAAGAAGAATCGATACTTTGCAATAGCACAATGGGCTTGCGCCGACTACAAGTCGAGTCCACACTAAAGCTATGAATGTTCTGAATGGGCATCATATGCTGCTATCAGTTTATTCACCAAATATCCACATAAACTATGGCACAATGGTCAATGGAGTTCTAGTGGAGCTAGGGCAGGATTTCAACTGGAGCTATGGCACAATGATTATTGAGTTGCGGTAGTCTACAAGGGTTATGGTACAATTTCCAATGGAGCTATGGTACGATGTTTACACAATTGCAGTATTTTACGAGAGCTATGGCATGATTTCCAGTGGAGCTATGTCACCATGATTATAAATTTCCGGTAGCTGGAAGGTAGCTACTGCACAATAAAATTCACACTAAAATATAAGCTTTCACTAACAAATACAGCACTTTTAGCAGCACGTCTAGTCCATTGGCCAAACCATAACCCCACTCTGCAAAATTAATTCCATTCTTTATCCAAACCGTAACCCCATACAGCAAAACTGAATTGCATTCCTTAGCAAAACCATAACTCCGTACTGCAAAACTCAATTCCACACCACAGCCAAACCTATGGACACCATCCTCTCGAACCTTACTGGCAATACTACTGCAGGTGCTGGGTATTCCACTCTGAACTAGTTAGCATGGGGAACATGACCTCAGGTATACTACCTTACCTTACAAATCATGGCAATCATTCAGACTTGTCTGGGTCTTGCCACGCCTCTCAAGCCGCTAGTCATTCCTTCATCTCGCAGATGGTTTCCTTGCACACCAGGGAGTGCGGTCGGTTTTGGGAGGCTTAAACATTGACACACCTTGCCGTTATGTGTTCTGATATCTTGAACCTTATGGCTCATCAAGGCCATTCCAATATCTGATGATTCTGGCGTCATACATGGGCTATCCTATATCTCCTGATGCATCTTGTATATCGCTGCGACGGTCAGTTATTGTTCAGCTGCCATTGGAAACATCACTCACTGCCAGTGTTTATCGAGTTACACAGCAGCACTTGTACAGCCTTGCCAGTGGCAACATGGGTGTGGAGGTGCCATTGGAGAGCGGTTGCGATTAGACAGACAAACTTGGGTGACATTTGCCCCAGGAAGCACGAAATGTGGATGGCCAGGAATTTGTTCGTCTTGAACGAACAGTCGTACATGGCTGTGGCAATGTAGCTGCTAATGTATGGCTCCTTGCAAGTCTGAGGATTCATATCAGCATCATTCCTACCAGTGGACATATGATACCAGCCTCAAGGTCTTGCTTCCTAACGATATATCATTCATTGTTGAGCAGCCAGTGAACGTTACCCCTTCTGTTCGGGGGCTCCATCTCTAGGAGATGGTATATCTCATTCAGTTTTATCCCAATCAGCGAGACTGCGGTGCTTCGCACGGAATAGTGAAATCCTCTGATCTGTAGCTGGTGGTTAACATTGGTTCCAGAGCAAGCCTAGGGGACTTGCATAGGCCATGTGTTCAAGTGCCGGTTGTTGGGGGACACTGTCATCAAATTTCTACAATCCGTGGGACTGTATCGAGGCAGTGGCAGCCTTCTCATCTCCATCATTCGGGAAGGGGTTATTGAATCACGTCTTCCACCTGATCATTATGGAAGAATGATCCACAACTTTTCTAACCTGTGGATCGTTGAACCGGACAATACATCTCAAGCTCTGTCTTCGTGTTGTTGCTTTGGCCTCCCGAGGTTCGGAATCAGCATCAGCCAAAGCACATGTGTGCTGGGAACTCTGAGGGCTGGAATGGAAGGTTACAGGCTTCGAGGCCCTTTTGCCAGAATTATTGCTGTGCTGGGAACTAACAGGACCAGATGCCGGTATTGACAGGGGAATATCCACCAATGGTGATGATGAGAAGGAGGAGGCCAATGAGCGTCTTGTGGGTGCTTCAGTAAGGTCTGCTTTGGTGGTTTTTGAGCAGCGGTCAACAAGCGTCCGGTGGCTAGTTTCGAGTGTCGAGGGTTTGAACTATGGATGACTGGGTCCCAGAGAGGTTCGTCATCCATATCTTCGAAATCGTCTGGTACATCTGTGAGTTTGTCATCGGTGAATTTGACATCTGGTGGATCCAATCCCACATGAGCATGGCACCAGGCCACAGGGTATAAGCTTACCAGTGGCTGAGATGAGGACTTGGACGAAGGGCGTGGGGTTTCAGTATACTCATCTTCGCTTCTAGACAAACTATTTCTTCCTCTTCCTCCCTATCTTCCATTTCCTTGAGCAGTCTCGTCGATCTGCTGGTGGCATTGGATTTGGCCACAGCATTGCTCCTGGGTCTCCGAGTGTATCTTCTCGCCATTTCGAAGCTACTGGATAAGGTGTGTTCAAAGAATAGCAAAAGAGGTCGGAGGAGGAAGGGAGAGCGTCCAGTGGAGTGCACTCGTCATAGTATCTGTACCTAGTTCAGATCCGGATGATCCTCATGCATGAGCGATCCTCCATTAAATTGCGCTAGACAATGGTTTCGATCTAGATCTCCGTAACCGAAATTCTAATCTCCGTAACTTTGTTCCCCCAGGATGAAGATGTTGATCTAGGGCTCCATAACCGAAATTCAAATCTGCGTAACGTTGTTCCCACTGGATAAAGATTTTAATCTGGGTCTCAGTAACCGAAATTCTACTATGCGATCACATAGATCTCCATAACGGTGTTCCCACTGGATGGATACTTTCATTCAGATCTCGTTCAGCTCAATTCTCCTAGACCAGCGTGATCCAAATTCTATTACTCTTATTTTCATTGGATGAGCCTCACAGGCCACTGGTAGTTATGCATGAACCATTGGATAACAATAGGATAAGACCGATAGGGAAGAAGTAATATATACAGGTAGGGTAAGCAAATCCACATGACAATATCCAAACAAAAATGAACATGTAAACAAAACAAAGCACCCAACGGAATGCCATCCAAATAACACTTAAACAGCTGCAAGATACATGACCAGCAGGAAAACCAATCAAAAACCAACAAAATACCTTCCAAATGACATTAACAGTGGCCCTTGATACAAGACCAGCAGAAAACCAAACGAAATCCCACAAAATATGATCCAATAATACTGACCCCAACGACACATGAACGAATTCAAAACCCTACAGTCTATACCACTAGCCAGAGGAGGTCGATGAACTGGGTGAATGCTGTTGACTGGGGTCAGCAAAGAACCCACTGAACTGAGGCCAGAAGCCTACCTCCATCGGCATCGGGTGCAGCTTGCGGTAACACCAGGAGGACCAGATTCAGGATATCTTTGTTCCAGGTAAGTCTGAGCCAAGTTGAGACATCCTTATCCCACTTGATAAAGAGCATTCTCTCCCAAGGCAAGGACCGTGGAAGCCCACCGGATTGATATAATATGCCAATGTATCTCGCACCTGGCCGGTTCAATAGACTCACGTGCTGCAACTTTGGCTACTGGATAGTCACATGTAACCACTGGAAATCGAGAATCCAGATAGTATCCTTGTCATCATGGCAGTATCTGACACAGTTGGCCACATACAGTGCAGGGTGGTGCCACATCGGCTAACTTTGTGCTACCCACTTTGCCAGTTGGTTGAGATAATCCAAACCATGCAACCCGCCACCAAACAATCCACCCAGGGTGTCTGCCACTGGAGGACGATGAACTAGATGAGGGCGAACTGCAGGAGGGTGAACCGGACGACTTACAATGATGGGAGGTCGGACTCCGGGAGTCGGACCGGCAGCGGGAGTACGAATGACTGTGGGAGTGGGATTGGCTGGTGGAGTAAGATCGGCCGCGGATGCAGGATCGGCGACAGTAGTAGGATCGACCACGGCAGTGCAAATGGAGGAGTCAGGAGTCAACGGTTCCGGTTGTCCAGAGGGTTCCGGTCATCCAGAGGGTCCCGGTTGGCCACAGGGTCCAGGTTGTCCAGGCGGTCCAGAGGTCGATATGTTCGTACAGGTTGGCCCGGGGGTGTCATCGGTCCTCTTTCTTTTCCCCTAGCTCTTCTCAGCCCACTCCTCCAAGATGGGCATCAGTGCCCACCAGAAAGCATCCTCCCCACATTGACCATCCAAACCTTCGCTACTTCATCTTTTGGTTCCACTCTTCCTTGCACCACAGAACAGGGCACATATGGCAAATCCAAAGACATCTTTGTCAGTCACCGTCCAGAAGTCTGCTTACCCCAAGTGATTCTGCTTTGTCCAGTTAACCTTCCAGCATGCCACTGCTTGAAATCGGTCCGTGACCTGGCTCTAGGCTGCATCGCATTGTGCCGTCACATCTGCAGTCAGCCTCCAGACTATGAGCCATGATGATGTGACATTCATGGATGGGAGTGTGCGATGTGTTGTGGTCTGGACAGTCAGTTTAATTGCATTGGCTAAATTCCAAATGGAGGTCTTACATGTTCTGTTGCCAACTCTTGTGTTGAGCACATAGTCAACCACTTGAGAGCTCTGGTATCATCGTCCTCGGACTGATTGTCATTGTCCTCAGAGCCTTGATCAGGCCAATCAGGTTCCTTACATTTCCCTGGTGTTGGCTCACTTGTGTTGCCCACAGTCAATCGAATTGCCACTGACGTCGTCATCATGTGCATCATCAGACAGATCTCAGTCCCGAAGCGCCCTATGCTGTTCAGTATCTTCCAGCCACCAGTGACCCAGTGTCTCCCCTGCCCACCAGACGAGATCCTCTCCACACCTAACCAACACCATCTCATTAATGTATTCCAAAGTAGCAACTCTGGAGTTGATCCCGGCTACTGAGAGAAGTCGAGGGCAATGTTGTGAGAATGTATTCCAGGCCTCCGTCACGTCTTCGTGGAACCATCTGGTGCCCTCTGCAGTGGTGAGCATTGAGAGCGCCCTTGTGTTGTGCCAGATTTTGTGAATGTACTGTCGGCAGGTCATCATCAATCCTTCATCGACTCCAAAGATGGCTTCTGCCAGAGCTGGCAGCGTGTTATGCAGATCGCCTCTTCCCAGAGATCGGTATCCATACACAGCAGTCAGGTATCATCCTCTAGATGCCCAATACTACATACTGGGTAACCATCCACTGTCTCCCATCGGATATAGGGCATACAAACATCCGGCCGATCCTCATTGTTCTCGCCCTCGACTGTCTCCACCACTGGGTGTTTGTGTTTCGGCTACTGAGTCAGCTCCTGCTCGTGGTCCTCGTTGCTCATACGATCATCCCACTCGGTAATTGCCTTCATCACGTGTGGCATCTGGACACAGATCAAGCCACTCGTTATGATCTCGGCCAACCCTGGCTTGCCCTTTGGAGGCCTTCCAGTGTGGGTATTCTCGTGGCCTTCCTTCAACTGTTCGCCTCCACGGTGCATGGGGTTCCGCTGCTTGGGTTTATCAGTCACTGATGCCACCGTATACAGGCAGTATCAAAGTAACTGGCCTTGGTTAACCCCAGTCTGGTTGTGACAATAATTTGGTGGCGAGTATGATCATGTAGACAGTGTGTGATCGGTAGCCTTAGGATCAGAGGTCGGAGGTTTGGGTGTGGAATCTGTCTGGATGAGGTACAATTGGCACCGATGGGAGGTCAGTCACCAGGGGTGCCAATGTAGACTGCGTGATGTGTAAGGATGATGGAGGAAACAGGTGGGATGGCTAGAGATAGTCTCTACATATACTACTTATCAGCTGAAACTGTGGGCATATGGATAGTAAACACGATCTAGAAGAATTTCCTGTGAACTTCCCAACTTCCGTTGGTATACCAATTCTATATCGCCTGTGGAACAATCACACCCACCTGAACTGCCATCTCTGAAAGATATGTTGATAAGACGAGGCGATTCATTGATTTCCACACTTCTGGAACATGCAAGAAGGCATTTGGTGATTCTTGAGTCTCATGATAGTTGACGGTCATCAACATATTTTAGATAAAGAGAAGGTTGAGGACTAGCTGATTTCAGTCTGCTGCGCACGTGCACCCAAACCCAGATTTGCGGCTGGTACCCATTGCTGACCAAGGCAAGCTGTCACCATTCTCCGCCCGCTAGACCTATCTCATCAACCTGGTTCCCGTGGATTGTCAAAATTTCAACAGATCGTTAAACGTTACATTATACGTCAAAGTTTATATGCATCATCAAACATTGTATGCATCGTCTACGTTGACATCAACAAAGGATAAAATGATCGACAAGATGACTCTTCGTTGTTCCAGCATTCCATAATTCAACACACTCTCTGACCTTCTGACAGATCTCGAATGCTTTTTCCATAACCAGTTCATCAAATGTACATCAGCAAAATGTAAAATGGTTTGGAAGTCATAACTCAACAACTCAGCTATTCCGAATACCCACACCGATTGTTCCAGAAGCTCCCAGAAGCTCCCAAACAGGCTGAATGCAAAACAATGTACCTCTCAGGTACTCTGAGAGGACTTTCAGGTGCTTCTCAACGCTTCTGAAGTAGCGGAACAGAATACAAGAATATTCAAAAGAGTATGAAGTCATCTTCAGAATGCTATAAAATCGTGCATTTAAGTGTGTAAAATGTCGGAGCTGCTGGGACTATGACACTCGTCTCCAAGACGATTCCAGTGAACCTGGAGCCAAACTCTCCGGGAGTGAAAATATGTGATGTCTATATTGAATAGTACAATTCAATAAACTATCTCACAGCTATACACCTGAATCAGGCATTCTAATCGAATTAATATACAGTCCAGTAGGTATCTATATCAAAGTGACTATTTATAGGCCATACGCAATCGATGCGGCGCGATGCGGCATTCTCCCGCACTCAATGCGCCGGCTAAACTACTGCTTCAACGGGTATATCAGAAACAACCCTAGTGTCCGTCTGAAACACATCGGTGTTCCGGACGGCTCTGACGGCTCGGACAGAATCTCATACTCTCTGAATGAGAATCAGACGCTACCCATCGCCCAGGCGACTGGTTGCGTTGAATACTTACCTCCATTACTTTGCGCCTGGTATACTCACCATCAGGTCAACATGTGTGTTACACTCTTCGCAGGGGCTCCAGTTATGCTGTAGCTGTTTACACAACGCTTGGCGATGTTTATGCCTGTCTTCGGCCGATAGCCACATTTTACCTCTGCGCTATTGCTGTGTATCGGATGCCGCACTCACCCCATATATGTTTAGATTTGAGATTTTGTCAAATATTGCAATACAGTCTTCGCTTCGGATACATTGCTTGCCATTGCATTTGCTTCGCAATTATTGTATTTTGCAAGTCTGAAATGTACAGACCACTCTTCACACTCTCTCGTACTATGCCCTCAGTCCTCCACATTCTGCGTTGATCAATCATCGGCTTGCAATGCTTATTCCTCCTCATCCGCATCCGCATCATCGCCCAGCTCGCTTTCGCACCCTTCAACATCCCTGGTTCCCAGGTCAAACCTATTATGCACTCAGTCCTCCACATTCTGCATTGATCCATCATCGGCTTGCGATGCTTATTCCTCCCCATCTGCATCCGCATCATCGCCCTGCTCGCACTCACACCCGCCAACATCACTGGGTCCCAGGTCAAACCTACTATGCCCTCAGTCCGCCACATTCTGCGTTGATCCATCATTGGCTTGCAATGGTTGTTCCTCCATATCCGCATCCGCATCGTGTCCATCCTCGCCCTCATACCTGTCGACATGACTGGTTCCCAGGGACCTCTCGAGTTCAGTCACGGGCCTTCGTTACCGGCTGGCAGTGGGAATGGCATCACCTACGTTGCTTTCATCACCTTCATCTTGGAAATGCCCGCTGCCCCCTGGCATCCCGGAATGAGGTTCATCATCCCTGCACTTGATGTCTATCACGATGTCTGGATTAGTGCTTCCGACCTGAGGCTCCTCAAGCGCCACTTTGGAGGCCAAATAATCAAGAAGAATAGCATTGTCGACACGCGTTGCTTCCACGCTGATCACCATGGGAGGTGTTGGGTTCTCCGCCTGTTGAATCTGACGCTTGACCGTAGCAAAAGAGTGGTTATATACCCTCTGTTGGTAGCTCTCTGGTAGTGTGTTCCAAGTATTCATCAAGAATGTATCTGTGTCTGCACAGCCAGGCGAGGTCAACAACTTGCGACCCATTGCAGCGCTGAAGGATGCATTCATATCACCGTCATTCTTGTAATTGATGTAGTTCGAGCGATCTGGTCTGTCCGCTTTCAGCTTTGCCTTGGAAGCTTATGGATGAACGCGTTTGATCTTTTGCCACTCCAGGAGAGCATGGCATAACGCAGTGCAGGTAAACACGATCAGTGAGGAGGGTATATGACCATCCTTGTTGTGAATCATGGAATTATGAAATACATCAGCATACTTACTGTGGTTATTCGCACGATGATAAAATATGATGTAGATCAACCCAGGGATTGCTTCCACCAGGAAGTAGTGTGGACACTGGCCATTCGTTAGGAGCTTTCGTCACTCTCTGAATTGGATTTGGACCGTGTACACCACCTTCCACATGCTCTGCTATGGGAAAATGATACTTATTGTCTGCCAAAGGGAATCAATGAATTGCAAACGCTCTGCGGCGGATTAATAGCTGTGGATATCATATAGCTCTGCTATATTGTCCATAGCTGATTGAATAATATCGGATTTAACGTTAACGACTTGTGCACAAACCTAGTCCCGGTTTGAGCGTGTAATATCCAACCTGGGCCATTGATTCAGCATACCTCTTTGAAGATCTCCTTTGTGCGTGCCTCAAATGCGATGGACCAAATGTTGTTTTGCTGCATTGCGGTGTTCCAGTACATCTCTATTTTCAACCAGTGTGTGGCGTCAGCTAATGCATTCGCAACGTGTCGCATTGCATGATTTACTGTCTCCAAGTCACTTGCACTCATAAACGGCTGTCTGTTCGACATGTAGAGCTCCAGGAGCCTGCCCATTGCAAATACAAGACGCGTCATGTCAGAGTGACCAAATCGATGGATGGTGTGACTGCCGGAGACCACTCATCATGGTGTACACACTGCCTGCATTTACAATTGCCACTACCTCTGTCTCTGATTCCTTTCTGGAGCTCGCGTTCGCAGTGGATTTGTAATGATCACGCGGGCTTCTGGATTAGGGATGTGGGTAGGCAGGTTTTCAAGACCGCTGAGAAGAGTGGGAGTGATAGCAATGCCGGATGCGGGGCTGGATGGAACGCGACACATTGAGTCTGTCTGTGTGATTCCGCCAGGTGCTGGTGTGTATCGACTGCTTGTACACGGCATGGCGGTTGGAGTAATGATTGACCATCACTGTGTAGTGGACGGGGTGGAAGTCACCCATTGAGTGATATCTGCAACGAGTGAAATCTTCAGCGGAGATGAGGGGGTGGAGTACTGACCTTGGATTGTAGAGGCAACGGGACTCCCTCCTTGAGAGGAATCACTATAGCCAGCCAGTACGGAAACCCGTCTCTCAGCTGGGGTAAGTTGAGAATTCCACAAAGGCCTGCGCTTTTGTTGATTCAGACGATTAGCAATACATTCAACATTTCGTACGACCGGAGACAATACACGGTGAGGGCTTTGAGAAGGCATCATCCGATATGGATATTCGACGTCGTGACTGTAGGAATAATGTCCTCTGCATGCATATGCATCGGCAGGCGAGGTACACTTCTATTTAAGCAACCATGGAGGGATTAGACAAAGAATGGAGACGCAGTGTAGACAGCGCTGGACTCTAAAACGTGACAATACTCGGGGACGAGATCTCTCCGACAGCGTTCAATTACGGGGTTAACTGCCATCAGATTCAACAGATATTCAACTCAGCATTGATATTCACTGTTACAGCAACATCTGAAGGTCTATTTGCACCGCTGGAAGGGTGTGTATACCTTCTTGACGCGGTTTTCATTGTATTGCACTCGTTCCTGACACACTACTTTGAACCAGCAATTATGTACATTTTCAGCTTCCCAGTGGAAATCCCCATTTGGCAGAGCTAAAAGCATCGCAAAGTGAACAATGACGTATTCTCGTTTCTATGACGTCAGTTGCGAGTGCTTTCTTCACCGCTAGGCGTTGGTAGCCCTGTTGGATGGTTGCCTGGTTGGGACACCTTGAGAACTACTCAGTTTGCTCTCAGGTGAACGAGGTCTGAGCGGTAAATATGGTATGTGATGCCACAGAAACACCCGGCGTCACAAAATCTCCTCACCATGAGGACTTGATCTCGTATCGAAGCACCTCATTCATGAGGTGCTTTGAGGTTTTGCAGGATGAAGGCTGGGCCGTTTTGTGTTCATTAACCAACCTGACGCAGGATATGAATCAAATCCCAGCAACTCCTGTAAATATCCCTTCTTCCTGCCTACACCTCCATTGGCTTTTCCTCCCATATTAGACACACCAGCAGCTTCCTGAACTATCTTGACATCACGTGACTTGCGCAAAACAACGTCTTTGATTCCAATACACACCTGATAACCTACATAACTTTGTACGTTCACTTTGAGCTTCCTTTCGCAACGTTCAATTGTATCATAATGCTAACGCCTCGGATGTACATTCATTTTCAACTCGCAGCGATGGCACCAAGGGGCAGCCGCAAAGGAAAGGGGAAGGCAACTGCAAGGGTAAAAATCATTGGATCGGGACCTTACAAATGGATTCATCTTGGAACACATCCGTGGACTCATACGGATATAGAACCTTTGCAGCGTCAACAATCACAGGGCCTGGGACCTCTTGTTAGATATAATCTTTCTTGATCCAGTAACGACTCGCCACTTTTCACAAGTCCAGCTGATGTGGCCGCACCGCAAGAGCAGGAGGTCACATTTTCGGGACTGGTGGGTAGCCTGCCGCCCATATATGGGGCAAATGTTTAACAAAACCTGCTACCAAATAAACAATTGGAGGTGGGACAACCCCAGTGCCTTCGGGAATCAAGTGGATCGTTCGAATCAGCAGATAACCCGCTCGGGAAAGGTTAAATGCACCAGCAAATGTATCTCTTGGTACGGTAGCGATGATTTGAGGGCAACGATTGAGCCGCCAAGCTGCCGGCATAACAAAGCAGGTGACTTCCTGGCTGTTAGACCACTGAATTTGGATGGGATGATCGACCAGGATGATGATAATAAGAACTGGGCGGATCCCGGAGCGCCGAGCAGTGGACGGAGCAGTCCTGGCGATGACAATGCCAATGATGACGGCGAGGGTGCGGAGGACATGCAGGGCGGTGAGAAAGGGCCCGGGAAAGGGAAGGGAACAAAGGACCGGTAGGGGAAAGGGAAGGCAACCGAGGACAGGAAGTGGACAGGGGGGGAAGGGGAAAGGAAACGGTAAGGGGAAAGGAATTGTTAAACGAACCTCAGCGGGAGTTGATATCTCTCATGCCATTGCCTCGCAGTTGCAGAAGGAAATGTCAGAGGCAGAGTCGGACACGGAGGGCTAACTAGGCCAGGTATATTTAGAGCCGGAAGCATCGCCCGCCATGGCAGTTTTCTCGCATTATGATACAGACCCTACTGAGTCGGACGGTGAATAATATTCAGCATATGATTTTGATGTGGATCTGCGCATGGAGGATGATGTGGACACACTGGACGGCATTGATTTTGACGGCAATGTGGATATGGAAAGAGACGATGACAATGAAGAGGAGGAAGATGAAGAGGAGGAAGATGAAGAGAAGGAAGATGATGAGGAGAAGGAGGAGGAGGAGGATGCGGATGACGAGGAGGATAAGGATGAGGATGCTGGCAAAGAACCTCGGACGATTGGCCATGGAGAGATGGTAAATAGGTCGGCTGACAATGTAGATAACATGGTAGAGAATCCGCCAATCGTGCTACCTGAGCGTGGCCGGGAGATGAGCGAGCATACCGCATGGCCACAACCTCCGGCACCTGCCCCAGGGCCACAAACCCAGGAGGCTCGCCCACCCCCACAAACAATGTAGAATCATCACCTCAGTGGGCTGAAGCATTGAGGGCTTGTGACGGCGCAAAGACCTCACCCTGCGGTGCCAACTCTGCGAGAAGCTGAGGCAGCCGCAAACACCTCGGATGTGGATGTGGATCAGCAGCTGCTGATTGAATCGGCTGGTGGTGATAGTCTCCCGGATGTCCCTCCCCCAGATGTCCCGCTGCCTGATGTCCCTCTCCCCCACGTCCCTCACCCTGCAGCGCTCCCGGATGGCTCAGTAGGCGAGATGTGAACCAGTCCTTGCGTTGCAGAGGAGACAATGGTTGTTGCGTTCTGGGTAGGGTTGGGTTCTTGTCTTGTTCGTGTCCTGTGTTGTAATCTACGTATCTCAGGGATTGATTATTACACACGACGCGAGGTTTTTGGATCGCTCAAGGTTTATTTTATTTATTGGTTTTGTACTGGCTTTCTGTGTTTGGTTTTATATTATTCATAGTATTATGGGACATCGCGCATGAAGCGTTTTTACCACTCCTGGCGTGCAAGGACCCATCGTGTGATGGTGTTGGGGCTCAATATGTTAGCTAAAAGTATCGTGAGGTTACACACGAGGCTGCTCAGGCCCTGCACCAACTTTCGGCCCTATCTACAGTGTATACTCCACTGCTCACGTGTCGTCGACAATGTCAGCGAAGACACCTTTCGATTGCCCCGAATTTTCATGCCGAAAGATGTTCACCTCAGACAGCTGGCGCCTTAAACATATCAAATTACATCATCCTACACACCTCCAAGTTGAACGCCAGAAGAATCTGACTATTCGCAGCACGCCCCGATGCGTTTAACCTGCTGAGCATTGTGAATTCAATGCTCCAAATGATTCAGTCGAGGACTTGGACGCGTTTTCCTACCTTGAACACGTTGAAAACATCGCAGACTCGGAGTCTCACCCACAGCCACCTCTTCCGGAGACGGGTGTATACCCCAGTGCCGGCGCTCTGCTGATCGATTATATTGCTGAGCCATGGGAACCCGACGCTCAGGGCTGCCTTGGGATGGACTTACCAAACACTCCCTACTACCGGTGTGCGACGCGTGAAGAGTACAAATATATCCATTTTGGGATCAAGAAGAACGGCAGGAGGACATACTATGACAACGTGCTGAAGGAAGAAAACACCCCTCCACGTTTCCCAAACTTCAAAAATGGGGATGGCGTCCAGACACTAGTGGCTAGCATGCCAGATGATCAGGCTCTTGGGGAGTGGGAATTACACACTCTCCAGGATATGAGATAGAATGACAATTACCCATGCCCTATCAAATGCGGCAGTCGAGACATCATCCAAAGCATGCGATGGTTGATGCGGCAGCGAGCCTACGCCGAGCAACTCATTTTCGCCCCTCAGCATTGCTCTAAGAGTGATACGTCCCTGAAATGCCACTGGGCCGACATGCACACTGCGGACTCGTGGTGGGAGACACAGGCAAGCAGATATACTCGAGGATAATATCATGTTAATCGACATTTAGTCAATGCTCAGAGTGGGGGATACACTGGTTCCCTTGATCTTCATGTCCGATGGAACACATCTCTTGAATGTTTCTGGCGTCAAGACAGAGTGGCCTTTATGTGGCAATTGGCAATCTATCTTCGAAGATCTGCCAAATGCCCTCAACGCACAGCGTCGTAATGGTCACTCTCCTACCGGTTCTAATCAAGATGCGCAATATTTCTCAGAAGCGGCTAGATGAGCAGCGGAAAACAAACCGAGAGGTGCTGAACGAAGTACTCCGGCGGCTACTCCAGCCACCCACCTTTAACACAATCCCAGAGCCGGGACAGGGTATTACAAAGTTCTCTGTGCAGATGGCAACTTCAGGAATTGCAAACCGGTTGTAGCAACATAGCTTCCGGATTGCCCAGAGTATAGCAACCTACATCATCTCGTGTGGCATGTCTCTTCTTGGTGCAAGTGTCCAAATAATGAACTTGGAGATTATGTCCCTCCTGACAAGCCACACCCCCGGCGGGATCACAACCAATGTAGAACGCTCAGCGAGGCCAACACCAAGGCAGCTGATGCAGAACTCTCGTCGGGCAATGTTCACCATGGATTCAACCTGCTTTGACATATTCCCTGTATTGTGAGTGACCTCCCTAAGCCCGACCTCCTCCATACAATGCGGATCAGCATGCTTGACCACCTGCAGAAGTCGATTTTCCCCTTCATGAAGATGCACGAACGGCTCGACAAGTACAATGCAATCTGGTTATCCATGCCTGCTTACCATGACCTCACATCAAAAAGAACTCATATGAGGATGTTTCGCAATGGAATGGGAAGCAGATGAAGGAAATGAGCTCGTACCAGCTTGGAGTGGTAACCCAGTCTCTACGAGGCAGAAGCCCCGCTCAGCGTCCCATATTCAATCGTGCAATTGAATGCGCACAGGCAGTGTTCAATTCTATATGCATACTCGATATAAATCTCACTATGATGCAACATTGAGCTACTTGGAGGTCGCCATGCATTGTTTCTAACACCTTCAAAGATGTTTCCTTACTGTGGCGAGCCGGCACAAACGCGAAGGCCAAAGCAAATGCCGTGAGAATGGAACTCATGAAGAAGCGAAAGGTAGACGAGGAAATAAATGCTGAAACTTGGACGCTGTCCTAGAAGCAACGCGAAATGAACGCCTGGCGGGATTATATCAGCCACGAGATAGATATTTCCAAGGAGTTAGTTGCCGACTTCAACTTTCCGAAGATCCACCTGATCTCACATTGGGCCGAAAAGATTCATCCAGACGGTGCCTTGCAACAGTATTCGGCCGAGAGACATGAACAAGGGCATAAAATGCACCTCAATGACGGTTGGAACGCCTCCATTCAAAATCTCAACTATCTGCCACAAGTAATCACCTTTCAGCATCGCATCCTCTGCTTCAAAATCGGATTACTCAATCTCCAAGCCCTCGCTCAGCGTTGGGAGAACAGCATTGCCGCCTGCAAAGTTGTGCCTTGGGGTACTGATCTGGCTGCCCCCCCGAGCCCCCAGTCGTATGCGAAGCACAAATTCATGGGACCCCAAACATGCCCTGGTGGAAAGCATCCTGACGCGATAATCAAAGACTTCAGAGCATTACTCACCAATATGCAGGACGGAACGCACCATGCAGCACTGTACAGCGACACTCGGGAGTTTATACAGGATAAGAGTCGTAACAAGTCATATGTATAGGATGAACAACTGCATGCAATGGAGCTCTGTATTTACCATGGTATTAAGGTTCAAGGAGAAGGTTCAGAACGTAAACGCATATCTCAGATGTGTCGATGCACAGGAAGCCAGCGCTGGCGTGGAGGGGATCGACGTAACGACTGGGTGTGGGTAAAGCCACACTCGGGGAGGTGTTATGGCGCGCTGAATGGGCATCTCCCCTGGCAGTTGCAACTACTATTCAAAATCAAGCTCCAAAATGAGGATGGATCATTCATTGAGTACCGGTTAGCCCTGGTGCTCACCACAATCCCTGAAAACTCAGGTAACTTGGATCCCGTCTCGAAATTTGTACAAGTGAGGGAAGCACAGGCAGCCATTGCTTTGCAAGTTTCCAGTGTCGGAAACATCATCAGCTACGCGCATGCAATTCTAGAGATAGCTACGAGTAGTAAGGCAGAAGACGGACGGAATGAGCGATGGATTCTCAACAGCCACATACATCTGGCGACTTGTAATGATGTGTATAATTGGTAAAGAGAGAATTGCATTATGCGCGCAGATTGAAGAAACGCGAGGAGAGATTTTCACAAAGTCACCCATTGCATTGCAATCCCGATGCAAGCGCGTACCCAATGACTCCATTTGGACGTATGATCACAGTTGGCCACAACGCCAGAGTGTTCATTTAAAAAATGAGACCGACAGAGCGAGAAGATATGGTGAAACAGCGATTGGGGGGCGAGATGTAACGCGTTGCGTGGTATTGAGGCCGGGTGCAGAGTAATCTGCCCCCGGGGTGTCTATGACGGCTCTGATGGAGCGCGTCCACTCTAACTGAGCAATCCATTCCGGACAGAAATATTTTTTTGTTGATATATAATATGCTTCTTCTTCGTTTGTTTGACAACCCGGATGAACTCGTCAACACATTCGGCCCAACCATGAAGATCATTGTACATTGTTGGAATTGCCAGCGCGTATTCTTGAGCCCGAGGATGTAATACCCATTGCTGAGTTTTCTTGCACCCCTTCGAAAAGGTCATTATCACCGTCCCAGTGTGCAGGCACTCCTGAAATTGGGGGATCTGATTCAGTGGTGTCCAGCTGAAGTATATTACACGAAATGAAGGAATTCCTCCTTGGGAGGTGATATCGAGATCATTCTCTTCACTTTACGTATACAGGACACAGATATTACGAGCTTCAGGCATGATCCCTTGGTTGGTATTGGTATATTGGACCTTGCAATCAGGTCGCAGACGCTCAACCAAAGTCGAGTTGTGAAACGGTTGACAGTAATATCACAGCTCATTCTGGAGTTCGGTAAATATACTGTCTATGAGTACATTCTGATCATATCCGAGCATGAGTCCACACACTCCGTGTCCCCAGTGCTCTTCAATTTGCGTGCGGAATAGATGACCGAAGTTGGGACTTCCCAAATCTTCTGATGCATCTCTGAGTGAGGTTAATGTGATACTTCGGCACACTCCACGGACATGCATTTCTCTTGGATGATATACCTGCTGTGATACAGGGCGGATACTGGGCTCGTCCTTAATTGTTTGGGGACATAACAGATGGGCTCTGCGTGTACTTCGCCATTTATCGGCAGCGGACAGTAGGTTGAAATGATTTGCAGAGTCAATATCCTACCAGCCTTCGAGTGCAGAATATGACAGTGTCTCCTCCATATACTCAAGACCGGTACACCGGTCCTTGTGCCAGAGCATCTTTCGGATGTACTTGACTTTGTTGCTAGATCAGTATGCCTCTTCCACACTGGTGATATGTCGCCATTCACAAATATCAGTGGTAAAATTGTCACTGGAACTCATTTGCCAAATTGACTCTGATATATGGGTCACAAGATGCATCTGTGGATATCTGAAATGTATCATGCGCCGTTCAATGGTTTTCTGGAGCGCCTGAATGCTAATTGTCTCCCACCGAGCTTCTAACTCGATCAAGCGGTTGGAGAATTCCGTCTTGAACCACTTTTGTTCATTCGAGGTGATGCCATAAATCTCTCTCTCCAGCTGGCTAGTGACCCGTTCTGTATCAGCCAAGCTCCAGGTCGTGGCTTCTGTCTCAGCATCGGATAAGCGGATCTGAAATTGCATTGCCTTGTCAGTGGTCATGTTTGCCCCCCCATAAGCCTCGTCCTTGGCGGCAGTTTTCATTTGGGCAAGTTCCTTGGCGAATTTGCTTCTGGGACCGATTGCCTTGGACCCGACTGCCTTCAATGCTTGTCTCTCAGGACGTTGGAGTAATTTATCGAGAAGCTTGCGTTTAGCAGGTATCATATGATGGATTTTGCGCTCCAATCGCTCAATTGCCTTCTGATGATCTGCATTTTGTAACGGGCGGGTTCGGGCGCAGGTGATAAGGATGTTGTGGAACTGAACTCGAAGTGCGTATCGAGGGACAAGAATCAGAATATTCTTTCAAAATCGT
>Ga0307512_10000804_pt1 | contig 46441 bp, 49 predicted proteins | sample 14_EM_MG_FD_200267 | JGI IMG/M metagenome (GOLD analysis project Ga0307512, IMG submission 200267) | Populus trichocarpa ectomycorrhiza microbial communities from riparian zone in the Pacific Northwest, United States - 14_EM | ecosystem: Host-associated > Plants > Roots > Unclassified | place... | reverse complement strand
AACGCAACGCGTGGTATTGACGCCGGGCGCGGAGTAATCCGCCACCGGGGTGTCTCTGACGGCTCTGACGGAGCGCGTCCACTCTGACGGAGCCATTCCGCCCTGACGGAGATGTTTTTTGCTGATGAATGGCATTGGTTTCGTGAGATTATTATTATCTACAATTAGCGGACACTGTAAAGTATATTTTAAAGGATATATTTGTATGCATTATTAAAGAAAAATGTAGTGATCAAGGAGAAAGTAAATGAATACGCTAGAAAGGCTGCCAAAACAATGCACATGATAGACTATGCCAGATCAAATCATTGCATATTGTGGATACACCCATGGCAACATGAGCGTCAACAGAGTGTCAACAATTTTAGGTCATGTAAGTCTGGTAATTAAAAATTGATTTGGTCTTGGTAATACAGACTCGAAGTATTGGCTGCCTGTATTGGCACAAATTATAACAATGCGCTCCCTACCCCATCGTGAAAATGAGCGTGAACGGAGCGTTGACGATTTTTGGTCATGTCTCTTTTGTAATGAACATGCCGATAGGTTACAGACAGTCATAACGGAAATATTGGCCACCTTTACAGGTAAAACAGATCGCGATACCCTCCCTGCGCCATGTTCAAAATCAGCCTCAACAGAGCGTCAACGATTGTTGGTCGTGTATCTTGGGTAATCTGGGGGGTGACAGGTTGCAGACAGTCATAAACAAAGTATTGGCCGCCTTTATAGGAAAATGAGAAAGTGAAATGCTCCTTGCCTCATTTTGAAAATAATCGTCAACGAAGCATCAACAATTGTTGGTCTTCCATCATGGTTAATCACAGCGCGATGTGGCCATCGGGGTCTCTATACATCGTTTTGACTGTTTTTGTGCGCTAAAATGCTCCAGAATACTTAGTGGTAGTTCTGTAAATGAAACAAGTTGTTACTGTCCTGGAGGATGTGGCGGGAATATCCCATACATATCTGCTTATTAAGCCTGCAATATCCTTGTTTATGGATGCTTGTGATCAAGCGCCACTCTTATTACGAAAGATGCAAGACCAAAAATCGTTGACACTCCATTGATGCTCATTTCCAAGATGGGGTAGGGAGTGTTTCGCATTATCTTTTTGCTTTACAGGCGGCCAATACTTCATTTATGACATTCTGCAACCCATTGGCATTCTGATCACCCTGGATGCATGACCAGAAATCGTTGATGCTCCGTTGACGCTCATTTTCAAGATGGGGTAGGGAGCGTTTCACTTTCTCTTTTGGCTATGCTGGCGGCCAATACTTTCTTTATGACTGTGTGTAACCTGTCGCCCCCCAGATAACCCAAAATACAGGACCAACAATTGTTGACGCTCCTTTGATGCTCATTTTCAGGATGTGGTAGAGTGCGTGTCTATATTTGTTCCGAGCATTAAGGCAGGCAATACATCAAAAACAAACTGTGACGTACCAATCTGAATATTGTATGATTTCCAGTACCATATCTGAACGTGGGCAGCAATGTGAAAGTCGAAACGCAGAACTGGAGATTGCAAGCAATGGGTCTATCCAACCAAGGCAACATCCACGAGTTGATGGGTCAGGGTCCAGATTTGGCTTGCCAAGAGTCAGTGGGTCGGATTTTTGGACTGGTCTGGAACCAAACTGACCTGTTTTTGTGGTCCAATCCCAGCCCGCTGGCAGGTTACCCGGACCCATTTCTAACACTACCCATGCGGCACAACTCTGTTAGGATAGGTGCTCATTAATCCCTGTTGGTGCTGCTCAGCCTAAATTGACATTCTTCTATTGCATTCTCCACTTTATTCCCCCCTTTCCGCGCTCCTCAGCTAGGGATGAGAGCTCCTCACTTCCCACTGGTGCACATTGGTCTGGATTGTCGCTCCTATATTATATTCCGCACTCTCTACCCCACTGCCCCTTTCGCCGCTCCTCTGCTAGTATGGGCACTCCTCCGCTAGGTTGGGCACTCCTCAATCCTCGCTGGCGCTCCTCATCCTTGATTTGGTGCTCATTTTCATCCTACACTCCTCCAACACCTTCTGTGTACTCCTCTCTTCCCCACAGCACTACCCATCTGGCCCTCCCGTTTTCCTGGTGGTAGCTCCCCTTGTTCAGCCCAATAACTATTGCCTTTCAAATTCCCATTTAGATTCACAGCTTGCAAACATCTCATTACACCTTTGTTAGATATCACAAATCAAGCCAAACTACATTGGAATTCAATTCCTTCCACTCACCAGGTACAAATAATCAGCAAATAGAAGGAGCACCTCCAGCTTGTTTGCACTGTGGATGAATTGTCTGTGCCTGCTTTCATCGGCCCTGATGAGATGGGAGATGGAGTGGATGACATTGACACCATGTTTGATTGATAACATTCGATCGCTTAGTCAGATTATCGTTTCGGTGTACATGTGTTGTTGTTTGGTTCACTCCTCTCTTTCTTTGGTTCCTCAATGTAGTGAGGCAAAAAATACAATGTTGAAGAAGATGATAGCTAGTATGATTCGCAAGTGATAATGAACAACAATCCATGCATCATATTCACCATTGAGGGAAATGGATTGCTTGTGTACATCTGGCGCGTCTCAGATCATGCCTGCAGTCCTCTGAATAAATATCCATAAGCACCCAGGCATCTCTCACAATTTGCTTCTGATTCCCACATTGGCTTCGCAACACTCCCAGATGCACCTAAAGTTCTCTCCGGTGCTGCAACATGTTCCCAAACTTATTCCAATCACTCCCATGGTACTCCTGTACCAGTCATCAGAGATCCCTGTTACTCCCAACGCCAGTCGGAATGCCCTCCTAGGCACTGATACTTCGCTGAAATTGATGCTTCTATGTTTACACTTCATATCCACTCCGACACTCCTGGAGGCTCCCAGTGACTGAAATACATGTTGCTGATGCAGCCACCAATGAAATCTACAAACATTCTCGATCACAGCCTCCAAGTACATCTCCAGACCTGCACTATCTCGTTCTCTGGGTACATCTCCAAACCTACTCAATCATGTCCTTCAAATGTATAGGTAAGTTGACCTGATCGTCATTTTCAGATGCACCTCAAATTGCTCCCAAGTGGCACCTGTAGCAAGACCAGATATGCTGCATTTCGATACGTAGCTATATACACAGATATATAGATATATACATAGATTAATACCTCGATATATTAATGAGAATAGTAGCTGAATACATGAATATCAAAAATCATTGTATATTAAGTAATTACTAATATTTCCAGGCACATCGGCAGCATTTCCAAAGAAGTTCTTGTTTTTCCTAGACTGCGGTATAATGATTCCAGGTGCTGCTAGGCTTGTTGCCTGCCTTCGCTAGTGCACCCAGGCTTCACTTTGGTGCTGCCAGGTGCTCCAGTGGTTGTAACCGGACCTTCAATACCCTTGTATAGGTGTCGCCAGTGCTTCCAGGTGCACCTGACGGATACTACATGGTCCAGTCAACTCTGGAAGGTGACCACCCTGGGATTCTGCTCCGACAACTCCCAAACATTCCCAGAGGCTCTCACTGACAAAAATATATATTGATAATGTAAAGTTCTCGGAATAATCATTCACTGTTACCCAGATATCTCGCAGAGTATACTTGGGAATTACACATTTTCTGGATAATACTTTCAGATGCTCCAAACATTCTATCCAATGCTTCAATGTGCTTCCATCCTGAACCCAATCACATCCATTGTTTTCTGATAGTAGTTATCAGAGCTTCAAGTTACTCTCAAGGTCAGGTATAATGCCCTCCCAGGGTCTGATTTTCTCACAGATTTGACACTTGTAAGTTTATACTTTACCTCCTCTCACTCACTCCTCGAGGCTCACAGTGACTTAACTACCTTTTCCTGATGCACTACCAGTAGTATATCAGCTATCCCAGATATCTTATTCATGGATCATCAATTATTCAGAATAGTAGACTGCCAATTGCATTCTTGTCTTTCAATTATACTTCAGAATGCTGTATTATCTTACTTTTGTGTTTGGTTACAGTTGTATACATACATGTTGAAAGCAAGCAAAGCATCTTCAAAATACCCAGCACAGAATCAATGTAATTTACTGTAGCCATCTTGAAAAGCCAGAATAGTGGGAGTATATGTAAGCTGTGGCAGTTGGAAGTGGCAGAATGGAATCAAATTAGTATACTTTTATCTTTTCTCTTTCCTTATTGAATGCCAGTTCAATTCAAGCGGCATTGGCATTGATTTTACAATCTTTAGCCCACCAAACTACAGAGGTATAGTTACTCTCAGTATCAGATCAGAAGAATTATTGTAAGAAGTATTGAATATGCTCTTATGCATGCTTTCTTCTCATTGAGTCTGGGTACAGAGACCACCAGCCTATCAGTTACATTGGGGGATACTATATCAGAAAGGGTAGAATTGCTTTGGTGATAAATAATATGGCCAGGCAACTATCATCTTGAATAGATTACTTATGAGAATTTTAACTCTTATTAAGAATCATCTCATTTAGTTCCACATACATCATCACTCTAATCAATATTTATAACTGTATCTTTATTATGGACATTGATTTTCATATTTAGACATCCACATGTATTAGTTCCCTTACACAGAATTTGAAAACATTGATAATTGTCAACCTACTTTAGTCAATATACTATATTCAGAAAGTAGCTATAAAAACATCATATTGAACTAGAGATTGAAATCGAATTTTGGAATAGTTATTTGGATTACCTGAAACAAGTAGGTTGAAGATTATATAGTAATATTGATATTTATTTTAAAAACTTTTGTAAATATACTTATTAAGTAACTATACATTTATATTGGATCTGATAATGAACAATCAGTCTATGTAATATGCATACAAGTTGTAATATTGTAGAAATACTATCTATAACAAAAATGGTATTATATTATAAAAATAATAAACTCTATATATTTAAAGTACCATATGGTCTATATATTTCTGTAGTGCACTGTGTACTATTGTATTAGTGAGAAAAACTGGATTTATAAATATAAACACAATATATACAATAGTATATTCTATATCTCCAAGTTTACTCTATCTTCTAGAAGAGAAGGTACCATTTCAGCAGTGTAAAGTATCTCCATCACATAAGTATACAGATTGTACATATTATTTGTTTGTAATGTATTAGCATATTTACCCTTGGTTTCATGGCAGATACTTACAGTAATAATCTCTATCTTTACCTGCTTTCAAACTAACAGGTGAAGTTTTCCAGAAGAATCAATCTTAAGATTATCCTTCTTTAAAGTCTACTTATAGCCAGTTACATTAAACTCAGTACCTACTCCTTTTATCAGTTTTAACTTTTTCCAAATTTTTTCCAGTAGTATTATTGTCATTGTCAAGAATCACTCAACAGCAGACTTTAACTCTGTTATCACACTTGATACTAAGAAATCAAGAAATACTTTGTATATGCTGCTTTAATATACTACTGTATGCAGAAGAGCTAGTGAAAACAGTTTCTTATTGAAAATATTATAGTTTCAATTAATTTTGGTCAGTAACATGCCACACTAAATCTATCAGCTTGGCTTCTAAAGCTATGGTCCAAGAGTGGGATTGTGGCACTTATTATATTTTGCAGCTGCAGTTACTGAACAGTTTAAGTTGTGGTTGCAGTTAGTTCAAAAGCCATTCCAGTTCTGCATTTGCAAATGGTATTTCACTTTCGTGAAACTGGAACCCCGCCCTGGCAACTAAACGTGCCCTTATTATTTTCTCTGTTGCAATAACACAACAGCTGGCCTAGAACGGGGCCGCAAAACAGAAACTCTCGTTCAACTGTCGGTTGGTCATGATTCCAACATGGCAATGCTCGGCGCCCTAAATATTCCGAGCTCTAAGTACCTATTTGGAGTTTTGACCTTGCAGGATCTTCTTTTTCAATTCAGTCCGGCGGCCAGTTTAGGCCCGAACATGCGAAAGCCAAGGGCCTTGGACTCGCGTTGCCGTCATGAAGTCATACTTCCTCGCTAAGGAAAGAGCCAGATTATGTAACGCCACGTGGAAAATTTGGCGATATCAGATCGTAGCCATAGCTATCAATCAGATTATCTGTACATGCCGCGTGCCCCGCAGTGGCTTCAGGGAAGTTTCCCACTGCCGTGAATGCATCTAAGACAAATTTTCTGCGACTTTGGGATTTCAAGATCGTCTTCCTGCTGGCAGCGCATGACAGGAAAATACCTGAAGCGGAGATTCGGGTGGGGAACAAAGGCAATCGCATGGTAAGATATCGGCGATTCTGTTTCTATACGCGCCACTAGTCTGGGGACTTCGGATCGGATTACCTTGCTGTCTGTACACATGGAGTTTAGCGCAGCGCTGGAGAGATTATCAGATGAAGATTTTTTCTGGATGCAGATATGGAATATCCCGTCAGATGTAACGAGCTATGCGCGGTAGTTTAAGGTACTTTTGGGGGAAGCCGCATTTTGTCACAAGGAGCTCAACGGCCGACTTCACTTGGTGCGGGCTCGACAAGCTCCTTGCAGCGAGAATCAATCTGTCGAGATACAGAGCTTCGCACAAAAGAACCAGCTCCAGCGACTACTGTTGGAAGACCGTGGGATATTTGTTGCACGACATGGGTGTCCGATAGCGGCAGTCAGTCAATCACGCATGGATCAGCTCGCTAAAGAATCACCACCGGCGCTCTCTTGGTCCAACGCCAATACGAATTCATGTCAAGGATCTGATAACACCTCTTAGGAGCAGGAAGAGATTTTCGTAGTAGGAAGAAGCCCAAAGCCCAAGAGCTGGCAGGCAGGGAGGATGAACACTGCTAGTAGCCACGAGGTGGGGGAAGAACCACACTGTTCAACATATCGGGTCCCAGACAGCCATGGCGATGAGCACGAGCACGGCGGTGGAGTGCATAAATACATACAAGGTAACCGTCTGCCCTTCGCAGCTATTCCCCCGACGATCCCATCCCGACTCAATTACGCGTGTGCCACCACCGCCCACACGCAAGAATTCATATAAGGCCGGGCCGAGCCAACTGATTAATTTAAATCGTCTTCTGCTACCCCGCCACGGCTTGATCACAGCACCACCACGCATACAACATGCCCGTTCCCCCGGCACCCGCGATGGGGAATATCGCCTCCAGCTTTGCGGCGGAGAAGTCTGCTGGCATTGACCCACCACAAAATGAGATGTCGAGTTACGATTCCGACAGCCTGGTTACGGAGGATGCACAGGAGGGAATCAAGAAGGTTGAGGCTATTGCTTCGACCTGGACGAAGAAGGAATTGTATATTGCATATGTCGGGTATGTCTTTTGGTTCTCTCTTGTTCTCTAAGTCTTGCTGCTAATTACGAATGATGCAGAATCTTTCTGATTTTCTTCATCAACTCCCTCCAGCAGCAGGTGACGGGAAATCTCTACCCCTACGTCACGTCTTCGTTCTACATGCACTCTCTCGTTTCAACGATTGCGATTATCAGCAATATCGTCGGTGGTGTCTTGAAGCTCCCAATTGCAAAGTTGTTAGATCTGTGGGGACGCGCTGAGGGTTTCACCCTTATGCTTGCCTCCACCGTCATTGGTGAGCTCTTTCTAGTCGGAACGCTTGGATGAAAGTCGCTGATGACCATGACTCAAGGTCTTGCTATGATGGCTGGCTGCACAAACGTTTCCATCTACGCCGGTGCCCAGGTTTTCTACTGGGTTGGATTCAACGGCATGAGTTACATTCTCAATGTCTTCATGGCGGACACATCATCGCTCAAGCACAGAGCCCTTGTCTTCGCTTTCTCGACCACTCCTTACATTGGCACAACCTTTGCCGGTCCGGCACTGGCGCAGAGATTCTACCAGGAGTCGACCTGGCAGTGGGGTCATGGAGTGTGGACCATTATCCTCCCAGTTCTCTGTATTCCTTTCCTGGTCATTGTTTTCAGCAACCAAAGCAAGGCTAGGAAGGTGGGATTGATCAAGAAGAACCCCAACCACATCGGCAAGACCCTTCCCGGGCTAGCAGTCTATTATTTTTGGGAATTCGACTCCATCGGCATCGTCCTCGTCTGCGCCGGCTTTGTCCTGATCCTCCTCCCCATGTCACTCGCAAACTACCAGATCAACACCTGGAAGTCCGGCACCATCATCAGCATGTTCATCATCGGCGGCTTGTGTCTCATCGCCTTCGCCGTGTACGAAAAGTTCTTCTCACGCAAGAGCTTCATCCCCTTCGAGCTTCTCCGCGACCGTACCGTCTTGGGAGCCTGCGGTCTCTCAGCCTCAATATTCATCTCCTTCTACTGCTGGGATGCATACTACTCCTCGTACGTGCAGGTGGTGCACAACCAGAGCATCAAGAACGCGGGTTACATCTACAACATCTACAGCATCGGATCTTGCTTCTTTGCCGTCCTTGTCGGTCTGTTCATCAAGTTCACAAAGCAGTTCAAGTACCTCACACTCTTCTTCGCCGTCCCACTGTATGTCATGGCGACTGGACTCATGATCCACTTCCGCCAGGCTCACACCAACATCGGGTATGTCGTCATGTGCCAGATCTTTATTGCCTTCGCGGGTGGTACGTTGGTGATCTGTGAGCAGCTCGCGATCATGGCTGCATCCCCGCACGAGAACGTTGCCGCGGTGCTTGCTTTCATTGGCCTATTCTCCAGCATCGGCGGTGGTATCGGAGCCGCTGTGTCCGGCGCAATCTGGACCTCCACTCTTCCCAAGGAGTTGGCGAACAGGCTTCCGGGGTCGGTTAAGGACCAGTATCTAGCCATCTATGCCAGTCTCCCAACACAGCTGAGTTACGCGTGGGGATCCCCCGAGAGAACAGCGATTATTGAGGCGTATGCGGCAACGCAGAGGATCATGGTTATTGCGGCTACGGTTGCGATGGTGTTCTCGTTCGTGTGGGTCAGTATGTGGAGGAATATTAAGTTGGATGAGATTAAGAATAGTAAAGGGTTGTTGGTGTAAATGGGATGTACTTATGTGAAGAGGGGGCAAGTCTGTTAATGTGAAGGTAATGAATGTATGGCGACGATTGTAATTACATATGGTTAATTGGTAACTGGGTAATGAATACTGTACCGAGCACAGTGGTTGGGACGGGGTTGTTGTTGTTGTTTATTCATACTGTATTTACTCTAGCTAGAGTATGACAGGCCCTTATCCTCTCCGCCTCCGGGCGAGCCGGTTAGATGGCGGAGCTCCCACCTACTACCCTCCGTCCCCGCTGACAAAAGAAAAAGGAAACAGTAAAGTATAGTGATGTAACGTAGTGTAATCTAAAAGACTGGCCGCTCCGGCCTCCATGCCTCACCCCGGCGGGAACTTTCCGACGTCCGTGGCCGCCAGGAAGTCCATCACCGCCTTATCACATATCTCCATGGAAAACAGCTCCGATACCTGTGCCCGCCGGCACCGGCCCGCTTTCCAGTCCGTTACCTTCCCCACCTTCTTCCAGAGCTCCCACTGCTGGTATTTCCACCGGCTGCAGTGGCGGAGGAGATGCTCCCGTGTTTGGGTCACCGTTCCCCCGCACCACCAGCACTTGTCGTTCTCCCGGTGTCCGAACCGTTTTAGGTAGGCTCCGGTGGGCGCATGCCCGCACTTTAACTGGTAGAATCTTGTTGCCAATTACTTTGCGCTTGCCATTGGGACAGGTCTCTTGCTGCCTGCTTTGCCCTTCAGTCTGTAGCCGAAGTGCTTACTGCATTTGTCGGCCTCCCACTGGGCCTTGGCTGCTGATCTTCCTTCGGAGATCCGTCTAGCTCTATTCGAAGCCGAAGTGTATGGCCACTCTATTGTCGTACTACCGTTGGCCTCTCGGGCTAAGTTCGCCTGGCGGTCTGCTTCTTCATTTCCAGGGATGCCGGAGTGCCCCGGGACCCAATGGATTTCCGTTGCGATGCCATGGGCGAGGAGGGCCTGCGCCCTGCGGTTGATCCGCCTTACTACTCGCTGTCCAGGTCCCGGCTCCAGATGTGCCGTCCGTCGGATGGCGGCTTGTGAATCGCTGAAAGGTTGGGACGGGGTTCGCGTCTGACATATTTTTTAAATGAGACACGGTTCGCCTGACAGGTATAGAATTGCGGGCGGGGTTAACCTGACGCACCGCTAGAGCCGAAATCGACTTGAATTTGGTGTATGCTTCGTACCAACCTTGTGGGGGAACGGTCTCGGAACGTACCCACGGCGGGTACTTCAGTTCTGGCGGTGTGTATTCAACCCTTAATTTTTCACTGTGGTAGTCTTTTAATCTACTTGCATATCCCCGGTATCTGCACACTGGGCTGACATTTTTCTCACACTGGATAAATTGAACTGACGCTGATAGCCTGTTGAGAAGGTGCTCGGTACAGTACGAGTTTGAAATGACTTTAGGTGTGATGATAGAGCTATAGTTGTCGGTGTGGTGTCTTGAAACCCGGCTGTAGAGTACAGTCACGGAGTTAGCACAACGTAGAATCGGTGCCATCCCTAGGGAGGGAGAAATTAGCATTTCGGATATCTCTTGTCGTGATAAGAATGTGATATAGATACTAAAGCGGACCAGATGGGAAAACTTATCAGCCTGGCGGAGTTTTACTAGGGAAAGTTCTCGCAACACCAAATTACTCAGCTTGTCGTTGAGTTGGCTCCCAAGCACCGGAGCAGCACAACGAGGATATCAATATATGAGTCTATAATCAAAGAGACGGCTCTCGATAGCGCTATTGTGACCCGCTTTCTCAGAGATTCTGATCGCCCTTTTTTGGCATATCATCTCAACATGTTGGGGGAAAGCTCAGGGTCCCCTTTGTTGCGTGATGGCGCGTTTGTTAGTATGCCCTCAGTAGTTGAATGTGATTCCAAACAAAGGTAATGACAGTATTGTGCTTTAGGCACTATATTTACCTCCGGAGTTCCGTAAAAAATGGTATGAACTGTAAGGGTATACTTTCGTTATTTCTTCACTATCTTTTGTTTTATGTTAAGCACGGTAATGTTTTCTCTATGTTCTTGTTTGGACTTTTTCAACCTGTCGCACTGCAGGATGTGTTCAGAGCTGATACTGACATGTATGCTATGACAGCCGATAGAGCGTCAGGGTAACGACCTCATCAGCTGAGCGGCCAGCCAATTGATTGCCATATAAATGCGCTCAGGCTCCGTGAGAAGAGAAGCTAGTCGCATGTAACTACCGATATCAGCCATTATCTTCACGTTATAATACTTTGGCTTCGTACCCCGGACCTTAATCTCATGTGATTTTATACTAACTGAACTGGCGAGTCTGATCCAAATTGGCATCATGAAAAAAGTGAGGTGAAAGGGTGTGGAGATGGCCTCGATCCAGACTCTAGCTTGTTCCATATGGTGTAGTTGTACCAGTTATATGCTGACTCGGAGTATCTAGTATACCTGGGGCAATGCAAGGCGAACCAGAATTCAGTATGTTCCTTTCTGACATATTCTAAATAGTAATAGAAGGGTTCCAGCAGAGAGCTTGGAGACATGCATTCAGAGTAAGTTCACAATACTAAAGTGCAAGGGGTATGGTCAGACGTAGGTGATATTGGAAACAACAATTTGATATCAGGATCGAGATAGAAACTTGAAATGCATCGAGCAAACATGACAAGAGTCAAATCTGTTTCAAAGTTGTCTGTTGTGTTGGTATACAGGAGAATGAGTAAAGAGAGAAGAAAATGAAATCCCCCAACACCGAACAACCATCAGCAAATTGTATTTTAGTTGCTGGGAGCCTCCAGGAGTGTCTGAGAGGATGTGGAGTGTAAAGTTAGAAGCGTTAATTTCAGGAGAGTTTCAGACCCTAAAAGGGCATTCCGGCATCAGCAACAACCCTGGTTTGCGTCTGAAACATCCGGGTGTTCCGGACGGCTCTGATGGCTCTGGCAGAACCTCGTACCCTCTGATGGAGAATCAGACGCCACCGGTCGCCCAAGCGATGGGTCGCGTTGCTTACATCCCTTGCGGCGGCTATTATACCATGCCTCTTATTCTTCCGACGCGTTGCGTTGTATATTACGCTCACCGCTCCAGCGTCAGGCTTCCTTTACTTTGTGTCCGGAATGTGGTGACATATATGCACCATCAGAACGACACGTATGTTACACTCTTCCCAGGGGTTGCAGTTATGCAGTAGCCATTTACACAACACCTGGCGATGTTTATGCCTTTCTTCGGCCGATAGCCACATGCCGCACTCTCATTTATGTTTAGCTTTGAGATTTTGCCACTTATTGCAATACAGTCTTCACTTCGGATACATCACTTGCCGTTGCATTTGCTTCGCCATTATCGTATTTTACATGTCTGAAATATACTGTCCAATCTTCACACTCTCTAGTACTATGCCCTCAGTCCTCCACATTCTGCGTTGATCCATCATCGGCTTGCGATGCTTCTTCCTCCTCATCTGCATCCGCATTATCGCCATCCTCTGCCTCATACCCGTCGACATCACTGGTTCCCAGGTCAAACCTCTCCAGTTCAGTCGCGGCCCGTCGTCGCCGGCTGGCGGTGGGAATGGCATCGCTTTCGTCACCTTCATCTTTGAAATCCCCACTGCCACCTGGCATCCTGAAATGCAGTTCGTCATCCGTGCAATTGTTGTCTATCGGGATGTTTGGGTCAGTGCTTCCGATCTCAGGTTCCTCAGGCACCACTTCGGAGGTCATATAGTCAAGAAGAACAGCATTGCCAACACGTGCTGCTTCCACGGTGATCACCACGGGAGGCGTTGGGTCCTCCGCCTGTTAGATCTGAGGCTTGACTGTGGCAAGAGTGTTGTTATACACCCTCTGCTGGTAGCTCTCCGGTAGTGTGTTCCAGGTATTCATCAAGAATGTATACATGTCTGCAACGCCAGGCGAGGTTAACAACTTGCGACCCGTTACAGCGCAGCAGGATGCGATCTTACCACCGTCATTCTTGCAGTTGAAGTAGTTCGAGCGATCAGGTCTGTCCGCTTTCAGCTTTGACTTGGAAGCTTTCGGATGAACACCATTGTTCTTTTGCCACTCCAGGAGAGCATGGCGCAATGCAGTGCAGGTAAACATGATCAGTGGCGAGGGTATATGACCGTCCTTGTCGTCAATCATGGAATTATAAAATCCATCAGAATACTTAGCGCGGGTATTCGCCCGATGATAAAATTTGATGTAGATACACCGCGGGATTGCTTCCGCCAGGAAGTAAAGTGGATGCTAGCCATTCGTTAGCAGCTTTCGACTCTCTCTGCGTTGGATTTGGACCGCGTACACCACCTTCCACACGCTCTGCGATTGGAAAAAGATACTTATTGTCTGCCCGAAGGGAATCAATGAATTCCAAACGCTCTGTGGCGGATTCAAACTGGTGGAGATCGTAAAGCGCTGCTATGTTTTCCCTTGCTGATTGAATAAAATGGAATTTAACATTATCGACTTGTGCTCGAACCTGGTACCGGTTTGAGCGTGCAATATCCAACGTGGGCCGTTGATTCAGCATACCTCTTTCAAGATCTCCTTTGTGCGTGCCTCAAATGCTATGGACCAAATGTTGTTTTGCTGCATTGCGGTGTTCCAGTACGTCTCTATTATCTGCCAGTGTGGGCCTTCAGCTAATGCTTTCGAAACGCGTCGCGTTGCATAACTTACTGTCTCCAAGTCGGTTGCACTCATAAACAGCCGTCTGTTCCACATGTAGAGCTCCATGAGTCTGCCCATTGCAAACACAAGACGCATCATGTCTGAGTGACCAAATCAATGGATGCTGCGATGGCCAGAGACCATTGATCAAGGTGTAGACACTGCCTGCGGTTGCGATTGCCACTGCCTCTGTCTCTGATTGTTTTCAGTAGCTCGCGTCCAGAGTGGATTTGTAATGATCGTGCGGGCTTCGGGATTAGGGATGGGGGTAGGCAGGTTATCAAGACCTCGGAGAGGAGTTGGAGTGATAACAATGCTGGATGCGGGGCTGGATACAACGCGAGGTGTTGAGGTTTGTCCGGGTGCTGGTGTGCTATGACTGCTTCTACCCGGCGTGGCGGTTGGAGTATTTATTGACTGTCGCTGTGTAGCGGACGGGGTAGAAGTCACGCGTTGATTGATATCTGCAACGCGAGAATTGTTCAGTGAAGATGAGGGGGTGGAGTTCTGACCTTGGATTGTAGAGGGTACGGAACTCCCTCCTTGAGAGGAATCCCTTTCGCCAACCGGTACGGAAACGCGTCCCTTAGCAGGCGGAAGTTGAGAATTCCCTGAAGGCCCACGCTTTTGTTGATTCTGACGATTAGCAAGACCTCGAACATTTGGTATGACCGGAGTCGTGTCAGGGTGAGGGCATTGGGAATGCATAGTCCAATATAGATGTTCGACGTTAAGAAAGTAGGAACAATTTCCTGTGCATGCATATGCAATGGCAGGAGAGGTAGACTCCTATTTGAGTGACCATGGAGGGTTTCGACAAAAAAGGGAGGCGCAGTGTGGACCGTGCTAGACTCTAAACCCTGACAATACTCGGTGACGAGATCCCTTGAAAAGCATTCAATTTTGGGGTTAACTGCGATCAGATTAAACTCAGATTAAACTCAGATTAAACTGAGCATTGATATTCACTGTTACAGCAATGTCTGAAGGTCTATTTGCATCGCTTGAAGGGTGTTTATGCCATCTTGGCGCAATTATCATCGTATTGCACTCGTTGTTGGCACAATACTTCGAACCATCGATTGTGTATATCTTCAGCTTCCCGGTGGAAATCCCCCTTTGGCAAAGCTACAAGCATCGCAAAGCGAACAATGACGTATTCTCTATCCTATGACATCAGTTGCATGTGCTTTTTCCACTGCTAGGCGTTGGTAGCCGTGTTGGATGGTTACACAGTTGGGACAACTTGAGAACTACTCAGTTTGCTCCGGGATGCATGAGGTCGGAGCGGTAAAACTGATGTATGATGCAAAAGCAATGCCTGGCGTGGTGAACTGTCCTCTCCCCGAGTACTAAATCTCGTCTCGAGGCTTGTCGTTCATGAGCTGCCTGGTAGTTCTGCAATATGAAGGCTGGGCCGTTTTGTGTTCGTTAACCAACAAAACTCACAAGTTGAACCTTGAACCAAGAAATCGCCGGAACTTGAGTATATATATCCCTTCTTCCCGCCTACACCGCCTTTCTCTTTTCCTCCCATATTATACACACCGACAGCATCCTGATCTCGACATGACGTGACTTGCACTAAACAACGCCTCTCGTTCCAAAACACACCCGATAACCTACACAACTTTGTACTTTCCCTCTGGGCTTCCTTCCGCTACAACTGTATCATAATGCTAACGTTTCGGATGTAGATTCATTTTCAAATCACAGTGATGGCACTAAAGGGCAGCAGCAAAGGAAAGAGGAAGGCTAGGGCAAAGATGCCGACATTGGTTATAAATCGACGCCTGTCGTTGGATCGGAACCGTATAAGGGGATTCATCTCGGAACATATCCGTGGACTCATACGGATATTCAATGCTTGCGGCGTCAAGCATGAGAGGGCACGGGACCTCCTTTATGATATAATCTTTCTTGATCCAGTCACGACTCGCCACTTTCCACAATTCCAGCTGATGTGGCTGCACCGCAGGAGCAGGAGTTCGCCTTTTCGGGAGTGGTGGGCTGCCTTCCGCTCCTATATGGGGCAAATGTTTGACAAAACCTGCGACCAAATGAACAATTAGAGGTGGGATGACCCCCGTGCCTTCGGGGATCAACTCGATCGCTCCAATCCGCAGACAACCAGCTCGGGGATGGTTACACACACCGGTGAGCGTTTCCCTTGGTATGGTAGCGATGATCTCAGGGCAAAGATTGAGCCGCCAAGCTGACGGCGGTACAAACCAGGCGACTTCCTGGCCGTTAGACCACTGAATTGCGATGAGATAATCCATGGGGATGATGATGATGACAACTGGGCGGATCCCGGTGCGCCGAGCGGTGGAAGGGGCCATCCTGGTGATGGCAATGACAATGACGACGGCGAGAGTGAGGAGGACACGCAGGGCGGTGAGAATGGGACCGGGAAAGGGAAGGGAACAAAGGATGGGAAGGGGAAAGGGCAGGCGACTGAGGACGGGAAGGGGAAAGGGAAGGGGAAGGGGAAGGGAAACGGTAAAGGGAAAGGTATTGTTAAACACACCCCAGGAGGAGATGATATCTCTCGTGCCGTTGCTTTGCAGTTGCAGAAGGAAATGTCAGAGGCAGACTTGGACACGGAGGGCTAACTAGAGCGGGTATATTTAGAGCCGGAAGCATCGCCCGCCGTGTCAATTTCCTCAGATGATGATACCGACTCTCCCGAGTCGGACAGCGAATATGACTCACAACTTGATGTGGATATGTGCATGGAGGATGATGTGGACGCACCGGACGGCATTGACATCGACGGCGATGTGGATATGGAAAGGGACGGTGAAGATGAGGAAGATGAAGAGTAGGAAGATGAGAAGGAGGAGGAGGTGGTGGATGAGGATGAGGAGGAGGATGAGGATAATGGCAAAGAACCTCGGACAATTGGCCATGGAGAGATGGTAAATACATCGGCTGATGATGCTGATACCATGGTAGACGATGAGCCAACTGTGCTACCTGAGCAAAGCCAAGAGATGCGCGAGCATACCCCACGGCCACACCCTCCGGCGCCTGCCCCACGGCCACAAACTCCGGAGCCTCCCCCACGACCACAAACTCCGGAGACTCATACCCTCAGCAGGCTGGAGTCTTTGGGTCTTGTGACACCACAAAAACCTCGCCCAGCGGCGCCAACTTGGCGAGAAGCTGAGCTAGCCGGAAACCCCTCGGATGTCAATGTGGAGCAGCAGCAACTCGGTGAATCGGTAGGTGGCGACGGTCTCCCCAATGGCCATCTCCCGGATGTCCCTCTCCCGGATGTCCGTCTCCCCGATGTCCCTCTCCCCGATGTCCCTGTCCCTGATGTCCCTCTCCCTGAGGCGCGCCCGGATGGCTCGGTAGGCGAGGTGTGAACCAGTCCTCGCGTTGCAGAGGAGGTGTGCGTTTGGGTTAGAGTCGGGTTCTTGTCTTGTGAGTTTCCTTTGCTGTAATCTATTCATCTCAGGCACTGATTAAGGCACGCGTGGAGGTGTTTTATTCGTTTGGGTTAGGGTTGCGGGCTTGTTCGTTTCCTTTGTTCTAATCAATTTATCTCAGGCATTGATTATTACATGCGTCACGAGGTTTTTGGATTGCTCAGGGTGTATTTTTTATTTATTCATAGTATTATGGGACATTGCGCATGCAGTGTTTTTGCAACTCCTGGCATGATGGTGTTGAGGCTCAATAAATCTCTCAAGTATCATGAGCTTATACCCACACCAGACTGATCAGGCCCAGCACCAACTTTCATCCCTTTCTACAGTGAATACTCCACTCCTCCCGTGTCGTCGACAATGCCAGAGAAGACCCCATTCCGTTGCCCCGAATTTTCATGCCGAAAGAAGTTTACCTCAGACAGCTGGCGACTTAAAAATATCAAATTACACCATCCTGAACACCTTCAAGTTGCAAAGAATCTGACTATTTGCAGCGCACCCCGACCCATTGAACCCACTCAGCGTCGTGAATTCAACGCTAACAAAGATTCAGTCGAAAACTTGGACGCGTTTCACTACCTCAAACACGTTGAAAACATCGCAGACTCGGAGTCTTGACCACCGCCACCTCTTCTGCCGCGGACGGAAACATACCCCGCTGCCGGTGCTCCGCTGAGCAATTACATTGCTGAGCCATGGGAACGCGATGCTCAGGGTATCCTGGAGATGAACCTACAGAACAATCCCTACTACCCGTTTGCGACACGTGAAGAGTACAAATATATCCAGTGTGGGATCAAGAAGAAGGGCATGAAGACGTACTATGACAACATGCTGAAGGAAGAAAACACCACTCTGCGTTTCCCAAGCTTCAAAAACAGGGATGGCGTCCAGAAGCTTGTGGCTAGCATGCCAGATGATCTGGCTCTCAGGGAGTTGGAACTACACACTCTTGAGGATATGAGATGGAATGACAATCACCAACACCCTATCAAATACTGGAGTCGAGACATCATCAAAAGCATGAGATGGTTGATGTGGCAGCGAGCGTACGCCGAGCATCATATTTACACCCCTCAGCGTTGCTTTAACAGGGATACGCCACCGAAACGCCTCTATACCGAAATGCACACTGCGGACTGGTGGTGGGAGACACAGGTAAGGAGAGATACTCCAGGATAATAACGTGCTAATCGACATTTAGGCAACGCTCAGAGTGGGGGATACACTGGTTCCCACGATCTTCATATCCGACGGAACACATCTCTCGAATTTTGCTGGCGACAAGAAAAAGTGGCCTGTATATATGACAATTGGCAATCTATCTTCGAAGATCCGCCAGATGCCCTCGACGCACAGCGTCATGATGGTCACTCTCCTGCCGATTCCAATCAAGAACTGCAATATTCCTCAGAAGCGGCTGGATAAGCAGCAGCAAACAAACCGAGAGGTGCTGAATGAAGTACTCCGGCGGTTACTCCAGCCTCTCACCTTTCAGCACAATCCCAGCGCCAAGAGCGGGTATTACAACGTTCTCTGTGCAGATGGCAACTTCAGGCATTGCAAACTGGTTTTAGCAGCATGGCTTGCAGATTGCCCTGAGTATAGCGACCTACATCATCTCGAGCGGCATGTCTGTTTTTGGTGCGAGTGTCCAAAGAACCAACTTGGAGATTATGCCCCTCCTGACAAGCAACACCCCCAGTGGGATCATAACCTATATCGAATGCTCAGTGATGCCAACACCAAGGCAGCCAATAGCGAACTCTCGTCGCGCCATGTTCACCGAGGATTCAACGTGTTTCGTCATATTCCCTGTATTGTGAGCGACCTCCCTAAGCCCGACCTCCTCCATACAATGCAGATCGGCATGCTTGACCACCTCCAGAAGTGGATTTTCCACTTCATGAAGACGCACGAACGGCTCAACAAGTACAATGCAATCTGGTTATCCGTGCCTGCTTACCACAACCTCACACCAAAAAATAAGTCATATGAAGAAGTTTCTCAATGCAATGGGAAGGAGATGAAGGAAATGAGCCGGTACCTGCTTGGAGTTGTAACCCAGTCTCTACGAGGCGGAAGCCCCGCTCAGCATCCCATATTCAATCACGCAATTGAGTGCACACGGGCAATGTTAGAATTCTATATGTATGCTCGATATAAATCTCACGATGATGCAACATAGAGCTAGATGGAGGACACCTTGCGTTGTTTTCACACCTTCAAAGATGTTTTCTTACTCGGGCAAGCCGGCAAAAAGGTGAAGGCCGAAGCCAATGCCCTGAGAATGGAACTCGTGAAGAAGCGAAAGGTAGACGAGGAAACAAATGCTGAAACTTGGATGCAGTCTAAGAAGCGGCGCGAAATGAACGCCTGGCGGGATTATATCAGCCACGAGATGGATGTTTCCAAGGAGTTAGATGCCAACTTCAACTATCCGAAGATCCACTTGATGTCTCATTGGGTCGAACAGATTCGTCGATATGGAGCCTTGCAACAGTATTCTGCCGAGAGACATGAACAAGCACATAGAACGACCTTCAAGGATGGTTGGAACGCCTCCAATCATAATCTCAACTACCTGCCACAAGTAATTACCTTTCAGCGTCGCATCCTCTGCTTCAAAGTCAGAGAGCTCAATCTCCAAGCCCTCGCTCAGCGTCGGGAGAACAGCGCTGCCGCATGCAAAGTCCTCCCTTCCGGTGCTGATCTGGCTGCCCCCCTGAGCCCCTAGTCATATGCGAAACCCGAATTCATGGGACCCCAAAACCGCCGTGATGGACAGCATCCTGACGCTATGATCAAAGATCTCAGAGCATTACTTGACAATACGCAGGACGCAACGCACCGCGTGGCAATATACACCGGCACACAGGAGTTTATCAAGCATAAGAGTCTTAACAAGACGTATATATCGGATGAACAACTGCACGCAATGGAGCTCTGTATTTACCATGGTATTAAGGTTCAAGTTGAGGGTTTAGATGGTGAACGCATATCTCAGATGTGCCGATGCACAGGAAGCCAGAGCTGGCACGGAGGGGATCGATGGAACAACTGGGTGTTGGTAAAGCAACGCCCGGGGAGGTGTTATGGCGCGCTGAATGGGCGTCTCCCGTGGCAACTGCAACGACTATTCAAAATCAAACTCCAAAACGAGGATGGAGCTTTCGTTGAGTACTGGTTAGCCATGGCGCTCACCACAATACCTGGAAACTCGGGTAACTTGGATCCGGTCTTGAAATTTGTACAAGTGAGAAAAGCACCGGCAGCCGTTGCTTTGCAAGTTATCAGCGTGGGAAATATTGTCGGCTGCACGGACGTAATTCCAGAGATAGCTACTAGTAGTAAGACAGGAGACAGATGGAACGAGCGATGGAATGTCAATAGCCACATAGATCTGGCGACTTGGAATGATGTGTATAATTAGTAAAGAGAGAATTGCATTTTGCGCACAGGTAGAAGGAACGCGAGGAGAGATATTCGCAGCGTCACCCATCGCATTGCAATCCCAATGCAAGTGTGTACCCAATGAACCCATTCCGACGTATTGTCACAGTTGGCCACAACGCGAGAGTGATCGTTTAAAATAGGAGACCGACAGAACGCGAAGAGACAGTGAAACAGCGATCGCAGGCCGATATACAATGCGACGCATTGTATTGACGCCGAGCGTGGAGTAATCCGCCACCGGGGTGTCTCTGACGGCTTTGATGGACCCCGTCCACTCTGACGGAGCCATTCCGCCCGAACGGAATATTTTTTTGCTGATGGGCCAGCCTTCAGAGAAACTGGGATCTCTGATGACTGATACAGGAGTTCCATCAGAGTGATTGTGATAAGTTTCAAAACATGTCGGAGCACCAAAGACATGCCTGGGAGCACCAATGACCAACCTGGGAGCGCGGAAGACAAGCCTGGGAGCACCAAAGACAAGCCTGGGAGCGCCAAAGACAAGCCTGGGAGCACCAAGGACAAGCCTGGGAGTGCTGAAGACAGGCCTGGGTGTGCCGAAGACAAGTCTGGGACCACCAGCGACATGCCTGGGAGCACCTTGAATCACTGTGGAGCAGTCTGGGAAAAACAACATCTTCTTTGGGAACACTCCTAGTGCGTCTGGAAATCATAGCTACTACTTATCCTTCAACAATTTTTAAAACTTATGTATTCAGTTTGTATTCTTATCCATGTATGACTATATCGATGTATCTATATAGCTACCAAATCTACACACGGTATATCTGGACTGGCTGCAGGCGGTGCTTGAGTGCAATTCGAGGTGCACCTGAAGATGACAATGGAGTGAGCTCAGAGGGGCACTTGGAGGCCCTGATCGAGCAAATTTGGTGAGGTTCCTGGAGGGTGTAATCAAGCGAGTTTGAAGATCCACTTGGAGGCCGGGATGGAGTGAACTCAGATGTAATTGGAGGCCGTGATCAATTGAGTTTGGAGATGCACTTCGAGGCCGAGATTGAGTGAACCCAGGGATGCAATTGGAGCCCTTGACCTGGTGAGTTCGTAGATGCACTTCGAGGCCGAGATTGAATGAACTCAGACATGTGATAGGATACTGCGATCGGCCAGGTATGGAGATGCACTTGGGGGCCGAGATCGAGTGAACTCAAAGATGCACTTGGGGGCCATAATCGAGCGAGTTTGCAGATGTACTTGGAGACTATGATAGGGCAAACTTGGAGGCCAAGATCGAGCAAGTTGGGAGATGCACTTGCAGGCCATGATTGAGGGAGATAGGAGTAGCACTTTGAGGCAGTCGATGGGAGGCGGGCCGCGTGCTATATCTCGACTCATCAGTTAGTTAGAGAAACTTGCAAACGTGGGAATGTGATGAGGTGACTTTACCTTTGAACTCTGATGGAGAGTGGGCTGGTGGCAGTCAATCTTATAAGGAGGCATGCTGGAAGCTGAAGCTACATTCAGGGTCAACTCATAATCATGAGAATGAAGGGAAGACCGACAATCTTGGGTGGATGCTGTATTTGTTGTATACTGTATTTGGTGTATGCTGTATTTGGTGTATGCTGTATTTGGTGTATGCTGTAACCAGTGTATGCTGTATACAGTGTTAACTCATGATCACAGCATGGAGAGATAGAGAGGGATGACTTAACTTAGTGTTCTGCAATAATGGTAGAATTGTGGACGAGAAAGAGCGGGGGGATAAAGATGGGAACGATATGGAGGATACAAGTGGATATCAGAAATCCGGGGTACGACGACTGTAATTGGGTTTGGAAGATCTAGTATTGGTGTTATTACCTGCCGGATCGGGACTTGTACCTGCCGGATCAGGGATGGTAAATTGACTGGCACATGAAATTCTCTAAGTCCCAGTTTCTCATGATGATTTCCCCCATGTCCTCGCATCTCTATCTTTCTTGTCCTCAACTCTACCATCACCTAAGAGGACATGCAAAATATTTTGAAATATGTACTTTCTCAATTATCTTTGCTAAACCTGGTCTCATGGCCGACACCTTGTTGATTCTAGCATTGCCCTCTTTTCGAAGTCTTTGAATCTTCCTAATATCTATGCTTTGATTCTCTCCAGATTGCTGATCGTGCTCATGGACTTCCAAAGACTTGGTGAGGCCTTTTAGACCAAGACTACTCATGAATGCACCTGAAGCCAGCTGTGAGACGTGCGGCATGCATGGTATGTGGTTCCTCATTGCAGGCCACTCGATTCTGGAGTCCTCAAGTGTTGATTGCAGCTCGTGTGTCATCGAGTAATTTGAAGAAGAAATATCAGTCGTAATTCCAAGCAAACAGCCGTCATTAAGCTGAAAATGATCAAGCACATCCTTCAAATGCACGGCTAGCCTTGCTCCAGTAGGTTGGCCCTTGAACTATCATCTTTAAATAGCTTTTGAATCTGGAAAAGAACAGGTGATCAACCTCATCGAAACCAAGTTACATTTAACGCAATTCATCAGCAAAAAACATTTCCGTCCAGGCGGAATGGCTCCGTCACAGTGGATGTGCTCCGTCAGAGCCATCAGAGACACCCCGGTGGCGGATTACTTCCCGCCCGGCATCAAGACCACGCGTCGCGTCACATATCGCCCTCCGATCGCCGTTTCGCTGTTTCTTCCCCCTCTGTCGGTCGCCTATTTTAAACAAACACTCTGGCGTTGTGGTCAACTATGACGACACGTCAGAATGGGTTCATTGGGTACTCGCTTTCATCGGGATTGCAATACAATGGGTGACGCGGTGAAAATCTCTCCTTGCATTCCTTCTACATTAAGCTTGAGAAGCATAGGAAGGTGAGAAGATATAATACTACCCAGCTGTGAGGATCCATGAAATCTCGGACAGAGCGAGTGAGACCAAAAGTTGTGAAAGATAGAGTGTGAATGTTCATTGTATGATAAAAGGAGATGGAAATGAGATGATGTCTATCTACTCTGGGGTGTGCCGAATATATACTCCCCATCACTCTGTCCAACTCCGTTACCCCTGTATCTCCGTACAACCGCCGTCGCTCCTTGAAGATGTACTTGATCGAGCATGTTTGAGATGCACTTGGAGACGGAGATCGAATGAACTCAGAGATGCACTTGGAGGCCGGGATCGAGCGAGTTTGGAGATGCACTTGGAGGCCGAGATCGAGTTAACTCAGAAGATGCACTTGGAGGCCGTGATTGATCGAGTTTGGAGATCCACTCTGAGGCTGTGACTGAGCGAGTTTGGAGATGCACTTGCAGCCAATGATCGAGCGAGATTGGAGGAGCACTTTGAGGCGGTCGATTTGGAGGTAGGCGCGACGGCAGCTGAGACTCTATTCATTGGTTAACTTGTAATTGTGGGAATGTAAAGAGTTGAGTACAACATCCGCCGAGAGATGAGTAACTGGCTGGGAGCGGGAGACTGTCGATCTTGGGATGATGCTGTACTTGGTGTATGCTGTACTCTGTGTTATCTCATGATTATGGCATGGAGAGATAGAGAGGGATGACTTAACTTCATGTTCTTACGTGATGGTAGAGTTGAGCACAAGAGAGTGAGAGATCGGGCGAAATCATCGTGAGAAACTGGGACTTAGAGAATTTTGTGTGCGAGTCAATTGACCATCCCCGATACGGCAGGTACGAGTCCCGATCCGGCGCAAACTAACACTGATACGAGGTCTTTCCGACCCAATCAGGCAAGCTGTACCCGTGATTTCTCATATGTGCTCGTATTCTCCATATCATTCTCATCGTCATCTCCCATCTCTCTCTTTCTCGTCCACCACTCAATCATCATCGCAGAACACAAAGTTAAGTCATCCCTCTCTATCTCTCCATGACATGATCATGAGTTGACACCGAGTACAGCATACACCAAGTACAGCATCCACCCAAGATTGTTTTTCTTCCCTTCATTCTCATGATTACAAGTTGACCCATGAAAGTAGCTTCAGCTTCCGGCGTACCTCCATTCACGATCGACCGCCATCAGCCAGCTCTCCATGAGAGCTCAAAGGTAAAGTCACATTGTCACATTCCCACAGTTGCGAGGTAACTAACTGATGAATCGAGTCTCATCACCCGGTGCGCCGTCCATCGACCGCCTCCAAGTACTCATCCAATCTCGCTCGACCGCGGCCTCCAAGTGCATCTCCAAACTCGCTCGATCAGGGCCTCCAAGTGAATCTCCAAACTCGCTCGATGACGGCCTCAAAGTGTATCTCCAAACTCGCTCGATGACGGTCTCCAAGTTCGCATGAGGATGGCCTCCAAGTGCATCTCCAAACTCGCTCGATCACGATCTCCGAGTGCATCTCTAAGTTCACTCGATCACTCCCTCCAAGTGTATCTCCAATTCTGCCTGATTACCACCACCAAGTGCATCTCCAAACTTGCTCCATCACAGCCTCGGAGTATATCTCTGAGTTCACTTGATCGTCATTTTCAGGCGCACCTGAAATTGCTCCCAAGCACCGCCTGCAGCCAGTCCAGATATAGCGTGTGTAGATGGGTAGCTGTATAGATACATAGATACATAGATGAGAATACAAACTGAATACATGACTGTGATTCGAGGTGCTCCCAGACATGTCGCCAGGGCTCCCAGGTTTGTCGCTGGGGGTCCCAGGTGCTCCCAGGCTTGTCGTCGGCGCTCCCAGGCTTGTCGCCGGCGCTCCCAGTTACTCTGAAGGCAGGCAGGAACCCCCTCCTAGGGTCTGACACTCCTCAAATTGACGCATCTAAGTTTACACTCCACATCCTCTCCGACACTCCTGGAGGCTTCCAGTGACCTAAATAGATTTGGCTGATGCTGTGCAACGCGACCCGTCGCCAGGGCGACAGGTAGTGTGTAATTCTTCGTCAGAGGGTACGAGGTTCCGTCAGAGCCGTCAGAGCCGTCTGCGACACCCGGGTGTTTCTGATGGAAACTAGAGTTGTTGCTGATGTGCCCAATTTCGATCCATATCATAAGCACTGACCGATGTTAGGGCGAGTTTGGTAGTTGATCTCCATCCGTCCAAAGCTAAACTAAGTATATTTTGTGGCGGCAATTGCTTCTCAATTGCATCCACGGTCAGTGCATATTCCCTGGGGCACATGTTGCTCAGGGTCGTGTCGGACAGCAACACAAGGTCAGTTCGTACTGCTTTACATGACCATTGTAGCTCGAGATTTGATATAGTATTCCAGGGAATACAAGCTGAAACAAATCTTAACATGAGGTAGCGATTCCATGTATCTTGTTGATATTCGGAAGTTTCATAGTCCTTAGCTGCCAGTCTGGAATGTTTTGTCTGTCTTTTCGATCAATATGGATTAAGCGGGATGTTAAATATGAATTTCGTCTGCAAACTTATAATTGTAATTCCTGGACTGCCTTGCCTCTTCAGGAGCACCAAAGCTGTTTCATCGACCGTTGATCTAGGTAATTCCGTCCCTTGTGACTCGGTTAACTCATTTAACTTCGCAATGTCAGCTTTTGCCGGCAAGTGTTTCCCCATTGAGCTGGTCCCATGTTTTGAAGGATGGCGAAGAACTTGATGACAAACAATACATATGATTCCAGGGCTGCTGGTCTCCTCAATTCCGCAGTGCAAATAAAATGGCCATGAAGACACATGTCTAGAATGATTCCAAGCAATCGGACATTTCGAGCCCACATTCATTGAAGCCCACCAAGTATCAAAAATAATGTGTAATTCAAGGTCCCTCAAACCATGAATAAAGACACGTTCATTTTTGAAAGAGATCATAATGTCTAGCAATGAGGTATTTTAATATTTTGAATCCTACATGGCGGTAGGATTGGAACGCTGGGTAATACGACTTGAGAGACTGCCGAAAGTAACATTATAGTAAAGTAGAATGCGGATTCTTGAATATCGACTCTACAGCAACATTCAAAAAAATCAGATCTGTGAGACATTGCATGCATATTTGTGAAGTTGTATCCAAGGACATATTGCACAGACTGACCGCATAAAACACAATTTAGGATCAGCACAATGTACATCATTGCTGTGTAGTTTGCTGATCCTTCACAGAAATTGTTGACCCTCCGTGGGGGCTCAATTGTAGGAGGCAGACCCGATGTTGTTACGAGCATTTTTGCCGATAAAGGCTGCCGGTGGGTTGATTGTGGGTTAGCTGCATTCCATTACCCTTAGAGTATCCAAGATGCCAGATCAAGAATCATTGACACTCCGTTGACGCTCTGTTGACTCCCATATTTGGACATAGTTCTGATGTTGTCGCAAGCATTATTGCCTAGAAAGATGGCTGATTGAACAATTATGGATCAATGTGGTCACATAGCCCCATTATGTTTGACGATGCAAAGCCAAAAATCTTTGACGCCCCGGTGACACACATTTCTAGGGTATAGTTAAAATGTCATTGAAAGCATTTTGGTCTAGAAAGGTGGCCGATAGTTCGATTATAGATCAAGGTCATGGCACAGCCCCTTGGTTATCCAGGATAGAATGCCTGAAATCGATGACGCTCCGTTGATGCTCATATTTAGGACATATCAGCAATGTTGTCACAACCATTTTTGCCTAGATAGGCAGCCAATAGTATGATTATGAGTTAATATGGCTGTAAAGCCCTTGGATTTCCCAAAATGCAAGGCCATAAGTCGTTGACGCTCTGTTGACGCTCATTTTTAGGACATAGTAGCATTGATATCGCAACCATTGTTGCCTAGAAAGGCAGCCGATAGTCCGATCATGAGTTAATGTTGCCGCGCAGCCCTTAGAGTTATCCCAGACACAACGCCGAAAATTGTTCACGCTCTGTTGACGCTCACATCAATCACATCTAACCAGCCTTTGAACAGTCAATACTTGTACACAACGAATCGTATACCCGTTATTGATTTCCAATATCGCGCTGGTAAGTATTATCATTTGCATCAAGGATCTTTGTTACCTCTCAATTTCGGATCAACCTCTATTCACATTATCTGAGTAAGAGATGATGTGGCCCTATCGCATTCCTGCGCATTCAGCCGGCAATTGACGGCATATCGATCATTTCACTGAATTTTGGTAAATCTAGCTCGACTTCGTCACCTTTCCTCATACAGCTCCTTCTCCTCGATTTCCATGACGTACTATAAGCAATTTCAAATATCTCAACTATGTTCACCAGGTCTGTGCAGAGAGTTATGCAGTTGGTTGCATGGATGAATGCAGCATGACGGTCGTCATTCAGACAGATTTGTAGTGAGCACCGACCGCTCTTTCTATGACTCGGATGACATCTCTCACTTAAATTTTGTTACTATATTTTGTCACTAATTTACCGTTCGCTTTCTGACTTAACAGTAATCAGCAACCAGAGATCGAGCGTGTTGGCCGTCTTCAAGCCTGATTCAGATTCTAGACCTTTCGCATGGTGCGTTCGACCCTTGCACATGCACAGGCGAATTATCATGTCTCACAATTTGGTCACTGAAATCAAGAAAAAGCTGACACGTAGCACATTTGGTACACAAATTGCATTTCACAGGGATATGACATCAAAAATACAAATTTGTCTCTTTGTTTGTCCGCTGACACAGGATCCATCACCACGTCTTTGTCTGAACCTGATTTCTATATGGTGATTGGCTGGGGAGGCAATACTCAGGGGTAAAAGCTTACAGGTTCAACAGGCTTCACTATCAGGAAAGATAACTAATGAGGCCCTGCCATGGGTGCAAGGCCGGGTATACTCGTTTTCGACTGCGGTATCCCAGAACCTAGCCTCATATGACTACTTCCTGCTCCGGAAGTCCCTTGCGGCATTTGCGATATCCTGGGGACAATGTCGAGACACTCCATAAGTTCTCAAAATGTTGTCCGTGTAGGTGCCGCTGTATCATCGTCTGTTTGTGGTTGAACGACTGCTGGAACCTACAATTCAGATGTGCCATACTTCTTGTCACTGTCACGGAAGTAGTCGGCTGCATCCTTCTACCCTGGTTGTGTCAATTCATCAAGCTTCATCTGCTTCTGCCGAAACCGCTCCATGGTCCGCTCCACCATTTTCGTCATTGTGCCCATTACCCAGCCGGGTTTGTCATCTTCGTAGAGATAGCCCTGCTCTATCTCTTGGTCATCCTCAACTTCCCCATCCTCCCCATCATCGAAACTTGCGAGATCGCCCAGACTGTCTCCGATAGCAACCACCATCTCATGCAACGTTATTTCATGCTCTCTCCTCGTCAATCCCGCATTTTCAGCTGCCTCTGTATCTTCTTGCTCCTGCCTCCTCGCTGCCTCTGCATCTTCAACTCGCTTTCTTGCCCCAGCGGTTTCTCTCTCAACAAAATGGTCAATCCATTTCTCTTTCTCTTCATTGCTTAAGAAGTGCGTTTCTCGTCGTTTCTCGGCATCAAGCTTCTTTTTGGATTGCATGCTGCCCAATGCCCTAAGGGCTCGGACTCTTTCTGTTTCCAAACCGCTGTTGCCTTCATTCGCTTGATGACGTCGTTGGGTGGACTGCGTTGGCAATTTGCCATATTTGGCCGCTGGAAGTGGCGAATAGTTCTTCTTCGGAGCATTGACCAATGCAGTTTGCTTTGATCTTGTTGTTAGGTGAGAAGTTGGATGTTGCAAGTTATGGACAATTTGGGGGCAAGCTGCATCATTTATGTCAAGGTTGGTACGTTTACTCATCTTGAACAAATTAAAATCTAACTTCTGACTGTCAATAAATTCAGAATAGTTAAGCTAATGGTACAACATGACTCGGTTGTTAGCCTCAGTTTCACATAATATCCCCAGGATTATTTGAGAGAAACATCAGCAGACGTCCTTCCCCTGGAACAATATCCTATTGATCTCTGGCAATCATGTGATTTCGGCTGTCGTAAACCGCAATTTATCCCTGTTAACATACAAACAACATCGGACCGACTTATTGCAAATCACGGGGCAGTGGGAAACCCCAGCAACTTGCCGCCCTACTCAGCAGGATTCATCTTGAGTATAACGATCATGTTGGCTGCTACTCATTCTATTCTGACATGATGCTAACTATATAGTCCTCAGGGCTTCCCACTTCTTTTCATTATCATCTTCCTCTCCTGTTCCACACTGTCATGGATACACGACCACCTCAACAAGGTGAGAGCAGATCTAAATCCAGCCGATTGGCGGGCGCTACATCAAATACAGCAATCACTGGCACAAAGCAAGAACGCAGACAGCAGTTAGGCTGCGGTGATGCTGCCAATGCAGCCACCAAAAACATAACCCAGGATGCAGATTGAAAAATCGTCCGTACGACTGGAAACAGCAAGAATAAGCAGCAGCATGCAGTTGGATGTGAATGAATTCGTATCGAGGTTAATGGCAGTCAACAAACTGTATAACGTACAGCGGGTGTCCGTATAGAGCAACGTGACCAATGTATTGCTGCCTGTAATGGGAAACCTCCATGGTTGACAAAGGCATTTGTCAGCACAGTCCGCGAAATTGAACATCATGATGTTGTCAGCACTGGGATTTTCACAGATGAATTTCCTGATAAGCATCCCTGTGAGTGGACGAAACAGGCTTTATTCAGCTTAGAGGAGGTTATGGAAGTGTATATCGTAGAGGTAATAGCCGAATCTCATTGTTAGAAGCAGCAACTAATTCCTTGTTGGTTTTCAATATGTCTGCTGCTATGGCAAGGCATGGAGGTCGGGTACAGCTGGAACAGTCCGACATGTTCCTGGCCTTGAATATGGCCAAAATGGCCAAAGGAGGGTTTTCGCGTGCCGCAACAATGGAGACGAAATATGTGATCAAGACACCTCGCACCGAGGTCCGCAAAGAGAAGAAGTGGGATTTTGAGTTTCTGGCGCATATAAAGGTGCAGGCTGCGATAGAAAGAAACCCGGCGATGCTTCATCCAAACCACACATCCGGATGCCTTCTTTGCCAAAATGGCACCGCACAAATTCCACAGACACATTGGAGACGCGAAGGACCAGTTGCACCTCCTCCCGCTCGACACAGACTGCCAACCCCACTTCTGTCCGGCACTCCACCTGCCCAATCCGGTAACAGTTCCGGAGCTCAACATACCGAAATCATCAATTTGCCGGCCGGATATGCGTATTCACATCCATCCCATCCCTGTGCTGAATTGTTCAATCTTGATGCATCTGCCCAGGATAGCCAGCACAATAAAGATTTTGATCCCGATATGCTGACTGATGAAGGAACATCCACTGGTTAGTACGCTATCTGTTGTGTGGTAATGCAGCTAACATCCATTTTGAAGACCAGAGCAGCCTATTGAGGGAACCTGCAAGTGATGACGAGCATTGATCGAAACGCACAGGATTTTGGAAATTATTATTATATATATATTTGTATTATTAAAGAACAACGTAGTGATCAAGATGAAAGTAAATGAAAATGCTAGAAAGGCTGCCAAAACAATGTGAATGATGGACTACGCCAAATCAAATAATTGGATATTGTGGATACACCCATGGCGAAATGAGCGTCAATGGAGCGTTGACAATTGAAGATTATGCAACTCTGGAAAGTCAAAATCGATTCGTTTGTGGTTATTCATAATCGAGGTATTGGCTTCGTTTATAGGTGAAATTTATATTGACACACTCCCAACCTCACCCGAAAAATGAGCATCAACGATTTTGGTCATGCGTCCTGGGTAATCACACCACCGACACGTTGCAGTCAGTCATGAAGGAATTATCGGCTGCCTTTATCGACAAAACAGATTGCAATACCCTCCCTGCCCCATCTTGAAAATGAGTGTCAACAGAGTGTGAACAATATTTGGTCATGCTTCTTGGGTAATCACACTGCCGATAGGTTGCAGTCAGTCATAAAGGAATTTTCAGCCGCCTTTATAAGTAAAACAGATTGCAATACCCTCCCTGCCCCATCATGAAAATGAGCATCAACAGAGCGTCAACGATTTTTGGTCATGCGTCCTGGGTAATCACACGGCCGATAGGTTGCAGACAGTCATAAAGGAATTTTTGGTTGCCTTTATAGCCAAAACAGATTGCAATACCCTCCCTGCCCCATCATGAAAATGAGCATCAACGGAGCATCAATGATTGTTGGTCGTGTATCTTGGGTCATCTGAAGGGCGACAGGTTGTGTATAGTCATAATCGGAGTATTGGCTGCTTCGATAGGCAAAAGAGAAAGTGAAACGCTCCCGGCCGCATCTTGAAAATGAGCGTCAACCGAGTGTCAATGATTGTTGGCCTGCCATCATGGTCAATCACTGCGTGATGTGGCCGTTATGGTCTATATACATCGTTCTGACTGTTTTTATACAGTAAAAGGCTCAAGAATACTTACCGGTAGCTCTGTAATTGAAATAAGTTGATACTGTCCCAGAGGATGTGGCGGGAATATCCTGTACATATCTGCCTAGAAAGGCTGCCATATCCTTGTGAAGAGATGCTTGAGATCAAGCGCCACTCATATTACCGAAGATGCAAGACCAAAAATCGTTGACCCTCAGTTGACTCTCATTTTGAGGATATGGTAGGGCGCCTGAGTCTCTTCATTTTGCCCATTGAGTTAGCCAAAACATCGAAAATAAACTGTAATGTACCAATGTCAATATTTGACAATTGAAAGTAGCATATCTGAATGCGACCATAAATGTGAATCCTGAAACGCAGAACCGGAGATTGGAACTGACTGGTCAAGCATGACCCGGCGGAACCAGCAGGTTGATGGGCACGGGTCTGGCTTTAACCCGACAACAGTCAACAAGTCAGGTTTTTGGCTGGGTCTGCAACCGAACCAACCCGTTTTTGCGGTCCAAACCCGGACCGCTGGCGGGTATCCCGGACCCATTGCTAACCCTACTCCCATCGATCGCCTCCAAGTTCTCCGCCAATCCCACTCGATGATGACCTCCAAGTGCATCTACAAACTCACCTGATCACAGTGTCGGAGTGCATCACTATCTTCAATTGATCAACGACTCAAAAGTCGCTCAATTATGGCCTCCAAGTTCGCACGATCATGGCCTTCCGAGCGCATCTCCAATCCCGCTCAATCACGGCCTCCAAGTTCATACGATCATGGCCTCCAGGCACATCTCCAAGCTTGCTCAATCATGGCCTCCAAATGCATCTCTGAGATCATTTGATCGTCATCTCCAGGTGAACCTCGAATTATTCTCAATCACCGCCTGCAGCCTATCCAGATATACTGTGTGTGGATGGGTAGCTATATCAATACTTAGATGAGCATACAAACTGAATACCTGAGTTTTAAAAATTGTTGAATAATAAGTAGTAGCTATGATTTCCAGGTGCACCAGCAGCGTTCCCAAACAAAATGTTGATATTCCCAGACTGCTCTACTGTGATACAAGGTGCTCCCTGACTTGTCGCTGGCGCTCCCAGATACTCACAGGCTTGTTGTCAGCACTCCCAGGTGTTCCCAGGTGCACCCAATGTTCTCTCCGGTGCTCTGAGGTGTTTCAAAACTTATCACAATCACTCGCAAGGTACTCCTGTACCAGTCGTCAGAGATCCCAGTCACTCTGAAGGCCGGCCAGAAAGCCTCCCTAGGGTCTGATACTCTCCTGAAATTGATGCATCTAAGTTTACACTCCACATTCTCTCAGTCACTCCTGGAGGCTCCCAGTGACTAAAATACATTTTGCTGAAGGAATGAATAAGTAACTGTGATGATTATGTAGTATAATCCATGAGTTGCAGTATATAATACATGTGGTACAGTTCAATTACAGTAATAATTCAGTTGTGCTGAGTGTAAATTACAGGTATATTATCGGTAAATTACTGGTGCATTATCAGGGGTTACAGGGAATAGCGCTGCGGTAGTTTGTATTATTTGGTGTTGTTGGTGTTATGGGTGGTTACTGTAAGTTATATGGCCTATCGTATATTACATGTAACAGAATAACATTTTCCAGCCATTGAGACACCATGAAACCTTGTTGTTGAGAGCATGGTGAAGTTAAGGTTCAGACTACGATATTGACTGGCATTAAGATCTTGACTACCCTATGCCACCAAGCACCTGCCACCAGCCACCCACCCCCTGGTCACCAGGAAAAATGACCTAAAACCACCTGTAACTTATAGAAAATCAGTTTTCAGGATGGTAATGCAGAGCATATTTGTTGCATAGCACTATGATGTCCTATGGACCAGGGTGTCAACCGAATCATAATGTTCTGCATGCGCTCATGTGCACTTGATACCTTGCATCATTCTGCATTCAACACACTTCAAACCCAACTGGCAACTGGACTTCATTACACGCTTCCAAATACACTCTGAAGTACATTCCCAATTGCACTCAACTGTATGCTCCCTGCCTGATTGTCTTACACTCTGAAGTAAGCTCTCAAGATGCTCTCAAGAACACTTTGAGTATGCTGCCAAGTTCACCTCTGAGTATGTTATCAAGTACACTCCCAAGCATGTTCTCAAGGATGCTCCCAATTGCATTCAATCGCAAACTCCCTGCCTGTTTAACTGTACCCTCCTATGTAAGTCGTCAAGATACTCCCAAGTATACTCTTGAGTAGTGATAACAACGATTCCGGGTTACACCGCCACGGTCCATGTTCGAACCGCGACCATGGGCCCGGGTCAGTTCCAGCACCACCAATGAACTGAACCGCCCTATGACCAGTGGTTCCTAACCCGAACCGCACCTAAAACCACAGTTTTTTGGCCTGGTTTTGCATTCAGCAGAGCCTCATTTATGCGAACTCAGAACTTTGGCTCCAATTAAGTAGTTCAGTTCTGATCATATCACAATATGATATATATGCAAATTATACAGTTTGGGAAGCTCTTTCACCAACAGGTCTCCGATTGGCAATGCGAGCAATATTGGTTGAGTCGCAGGGAAATAGCGCCAAAAATTGGCCGTATTACGCAGTCACTCAACAAATACTGATCGGAACACCAACTGGAGAACGGGAGGTAAAATAGCATCCAAAACTGCATAATTTAAGTATATATCATAATGTGATATGATCAGAGCTTAAATACTTGATTGGAGCCAAACTTCTTAGTTCCCGAAAATGTGTAACCACCACAAAAACTGCGGTTTCAGTGCGTCTAAGTTTTTTGATGGGGTAAAACAGATTGCAACAGTTCAGGTGTGGTTCCAACCTGGAACCGGAACTGAACTGGGAATTCGGAACCACTGCTAACACTACTGCTGAGCATGCTTTCAGATAAACTCCTAATTTCACTTAATGATACTCTCCCAGCCTACTTGCCTGTACACTCCCAAGAAATCTGTAATGGTGCTCCCCAGTTCACTCAGAGTATACTACCAAGTCAACGTCTAAGCACCTGCTCAAGTACACTGCCGAGCATGCTCTCAAGACCACTCCTTGTTGGACTAGATTACACCCTTAGCCTGCTTGACTGTATGCTCCAAAGTAAGCTTTCAAAACACTCTCATGTACACTCCCAATTGCACTTGATGGCACACACCTAACCTGTTTGACTGTACACTCCTGTGGCAGCTCTCAAGACGCTCTGAAGTATACTCGTGAACACATTCTCAAGTACACTCCCAATTGCACTCAATTGCACACTCCCAGCCTACTTGGCTCTATGCTCCCAAGTACACTCACAAGAGGAAAGACACTCCCAATCTCAATTGCCTATATGCTCCCATGTATGCTGTTGGAAGCTCGATTGAGTAAATTGCTGAGTTGCAGGTGCCAGGCACCGGGAGGTGGGAGGCAGGTAGCAGGAAGCAGGTGGCAGGTGGCGTATGGTAGGAGGCAGGTGGAGGGAGGCAGGAGGCGGGTGGTGTATTGTGGCCAAAATGATGACTTCAAATAATATCATAGTCTGAGCATTATCATTAGCATGGCCACCACAACGAGATCTCACAATTTCTCACAGTAATCACGTTGCCAATTGCAGCCTGTGATTCTGCAGCAATGGTAGGCAATTGGATCTTGGGAAGAGTAAATTTCAGACTTAGATTATCCAGCAGAATCTGATGTCCACTTGCCACCTAGTGTTAGCATATGTGGATGCATTCGCTCAGGAGATGATAGTGATGATGGCAACAGTGCTGATGGCAATGGCGACACTGCCAATGGTGATGGTGTCAGCAATGGTGATCCTAGTACGAGAAGCACTTAGACAAGTAGGTTTGCTATGTCAACATTAGTTACAAAGCTTGCACAGACTTAACGTCTTCTAATAGCCAATGCTTCCACAAACTCAGAGTTTCCATCAGCCAAAACCTTGTTGTAGAGAACTCTACTTCTTCTGAAGCGCAGCTCTCTCAAGAGCAGCTCTCCAGGATGGCTCTCACAAGTGCAGCTCTCAAGCGTGGCTCTCTCAAGCACAGCTTTCAAGTGTGGCATCCTCAATCAGGCTTTCAAGCAGGCTCTCAAGCAGTCTATAAAGCGGCCTTCCAAGCAGGCAATGATGCAGACTTCGAAGTAGGCTCTCCACCTGGCTCTTAATTGAGAGCGCGCTCTGCAGTGGACTCGGTGGTACTGCGTACAGAACAGGTATTACAGCCAGATAGTAATTACAGATATTGATCCATTTCCAGCCACCAGCCATATATAGTTCCATAGTCCCACATGCCCATCTCTATGATTCAACTATGGATGACTATGGACTGGGCCTCGCACTGGGGTATACGGGAATCTTGCCCAGAGCTGTGTGTGTGAGTGTGTGCATGTAGTACAGCCTACAGTCAATTTGCACATTTCCCAACAGTGCCTAGTGCCGGCAACTCAGCAAGTCTCTAAATCAAGCATCCAGGAGCATACATGAGAGCATATAAGCAAGTGAAATTGGGTGTGCCTTGCCACTTGAGAGTGTACTTGGGAGCATCGAGCCAAGTAGACTGGGAGTGTCATCAGATGCAATTAGTAGTGTACTTGAGAGCATACTTGGGAGTGTGCTTGACAGTGTCTTCAAAGCTTCTTTTGGAGTGTACAGTCAAGCCAGCTGGGAGTGTGCCATTCAGTACAATTAATAGCATCCTTGAAAGCATGCTTGGGTGTGAGCATGAGAACATACTGAGAGGCATCCTAGGAACATAATCAGAGTGTACATGGAAGTATCTGTAAAGCATAGTTAAGAGTGTACCATCATGCAGGATAGGTGTGTGCCATTGGGTGCATTTGGGAGCATTCTGGAGAGCCTGCTCTGGAGTGTACTTGAGAACTTACACAGAGCTGTACTTGGGAGTGGTTAGAGAGCATACTTGGGAGCATATGTCAAATAGGCTGGGAGTGTGCCATCAAGAGAAATTGAGAACATACAGTCAAGCAGGCTGGGAGTGTGCAATAGAGTGCATTCAGAAGATTACTTTAGACTATACATGGGAGCATGCACTAAAGTGCATCTGGCTGTTTGCTTTCAAGTTTGTTTTATTCAGTGAGATGTAGAGTATGCAGCACACCAAATTGCATGCTTATCATAGTAATCCACTGAACACATTGGTTCATAGTATCTCATACTTTCCTGTGTCAAATATGCAGTGCATTACCATTCCAAAAGCACCTTCGGTATGAGTTACATATTGTATAAGATTATTTTTCTCGGTGGATAGTATCAGAGACCAATTGGAATCCAATTCCCAAAACCACTGGATTATTCAACCAAGGTTGATATTAGTAGAACCGATCTAGAGCTGTATTAAATATCACTTAGATATACTGAATAGCCTCTTGATAGATTTCAGTCATTGCTTATGGGGTTGTAATGGCTGTAAAGCATCCTCAAGTATTCTTTGAATCTCCTTGTTTGCTTACAAGATGCAGAACCATCTCTGAGTCCAGTACTCCATGGACCTACCAAGAAAGGTCAACATGATTCTTCTGAGACAAAGGGAGTCGATTATTACTAGTACATGTAACTCTCATCTACTCCATTGAATATTGTCCATACAGGACTAGCTTTATTTTCTCTGACTTCTCAAGCTTTTGACTTTCCACCACTCAAAACCCTTTCCTATCTTGTTCCTTTCCCTGACTTCCCTGTTGTTGCGGCTCAGATTGCTTTGTCTCTAGCAGTGGCACTGCTCCCCTCACTGCCTATATTGCCTGATCATTCATTATCTCTCCTCTATTGACTTCTCTGTCTGCTCCTTTGGAACTGATTTCTCATCTTCTGACTCTTCAACCTCCCCAGCCTTTGGCCCCCTTGGTGCTTCATCAACTTTTACCTTAGGTTGTTTCACCATCTTTATCTTCTTGACTTATGGCACTAGTAGAGCTGGTCTCTTAGCAAATATTACCTGTCCACACAAAATCCTCAGTAACACTTGCCTCTTCCCTTCCATAGAGATGATGGGTACATATCTGGATCATTCCTACTTCTGTCTCTGCACCTCCATCTATTCCCTCTGCTCTACAAGTACCCTCTCTATCAACTCCTTATGATCCTCACTCAATTGTCCTCCAATAATGAGAATGTCCAAATCTTTCCTTGCCTCATCCTCTGGAAAGTCTCCTATCTATTTCCCTCTTCTGATTTGTATTCTCTTTTTTCTTTCTGCAATTCTGTCCAGTCTCTCAACTACTTGATTCATAACCTGTACCACTATTATTTGCCCATAATCAGTCACTGCATTGTCAGTTGTTTGGGTCATGTTGACCAGTATGAACATGATCAACTTCTATTTGATCTTCCCAATCATTTATCAGGCTTGTCCAACCTCTCATTGTCATCATTCTGATTGGTGAGCAAAAGATTTTCAAATTTTTTCCCTATTCTACATGTGAATGTAACTCCCCCATCTGTATAATTTTGTTTGTTTGTTTGTTTTATTCTTACTGTATTCACTCTAATGAGAGTATGACAGAGTCTAGAAACAACACCTCCACCTCCGGGCGAGCCGGTCAGATGGTGGAGCTCCGAACTCCTACCCATCATCCCCTGTGACAAAGGAAATGCTACCGATTGAATCATAACACAAGCAATCAATGAACGAGAGACTGCCCCCGATCTAAACACACTTACTGCACCCCGTCCATTGGTGGGAACTTTCGAATGTCAGTGGCCACCAGGAAGTCCGTCACCCCTTGGTCACACTGCTCCATGGAAAACAGCTCAGAAATCTGCACATGTTGGTATCTGCCCACTTTCCATCCTGTAGCCTTCCCCACCCCCTTTCAGAGTGCATTCTGCTGGTCTTTCCAACTGCTGCAGTGATGGAAGAGATGCTCCCAGATGTGCAGTGCGCTGCCTGTGCACCACCAGCATCTGTCGTCCACTTGGTGTCCGAACTGCTTTGGGTATACTCCAGTCAGTGTGTGCCCACTCTTCAGTCTATAGAACCTTGCTGCCAGTGATTTCACACTTGTCATTGGGACAGGTCTCTTGCTTCCAGCTTTCCCCTTCAGCCTATAACCATAAAGTTTGGAGCACCTCTCAGCATCCTTCCGCACCTTTGCCGCCGCGCTCCCATCGGAGCTCAGTCTAGCTCAATTCATGGCGAAAGTGTACATTTGGTTGTGTACTGTGTATCATTGGCATTTTCGAGTTTTGTTTGCCTCGCAGTTAGCCTCTTCGTTCCTGGTAACTCCCAAGTGTCCTGGGACCCAGTAGATCACAATTTCGATGCCGTGGGTGTGGAGGGCCCTGGCATTCTTGTTGATTGCTCTTGCAAGGTGCTGCCCAGGCCCTGGGTCCAGGTGCACCGTCAGTCTGATGGCTGCCTGCAAATCACCCAAGACTGCCACTGTTGTGTCTCGGTGTGCTTGCAGCGCCTCCACTCTTGTGACAGACTTTTGGAGCGCCACTATGATTGCCCAAAGTTCAGCATTTAACACTTCCATTTGTCCTGTACTGAGGTAACTGCAGAAGACCATCCAGCCATCTCCATTTAGACACAGCACAGCTGCTGCAACTCTCCAATCATCCGTTTGAGATCCAACTGTCCACCATGTTCAGATGCCATATCCTGTCTTGCCTTCCTTCTCTCTTGCCAATTGCTCAGTGGCTCTCTTGGCCAAGGCATCATCTTTCAGTATGGTGGTCTTGACAGCTGTTTCCTCCCCAGTGTCTGACCAGGGCATCGTCTCTGCCCTCCTGCCGCACGGGTGCTCTGTCATGGCCACTCTGCCTACCGGTGCACCAGGTGTAGCATAGTTGTAAAGTTCTTTCGACTTGGAGCCTTGGCACGCACTTCCTGGGCTTGTGACGAACCATTGTAGTCTGGCATCAAGGGCCACATCAGCAAAATGTAATTTGGTCCGGAAGCCATACGCAAACCTCCCAGACAGTCTGGTAGCTCTCACCAGTGCTTCTAAGTACTTCCAGATGATCCCAGCCCCCCCTGGAGCTTTGCAAAGTGCTCTCAGACTCTACAAGAGCATTCTCATGTGCTCCTGAAAGCACCTGCAGTGATGGAGGTGCATTCAGGATGCTATGAGATTTGACTATTAGGATAGTGAAATTATGGAGCTGCTGAGACCTCTGCGCAGGTCTGCGGGAGACTTCGAGAGCAGCTGAGACCTCTGCACAAGCTCTGTGGGAGACTTGGTGCCATATTCTCACACCAGGGGTTCTTAGGGTTCCATAACCACAAGGCATTTCATCGATCATATTGGTCTTTGTACAGTCACAAGATTTGCTAAATCATAATATGGCATGTATTATCTAAGTCTCTCTATATATATACATACGGATATACCGGTATAACGGAGATGGACTCAGCGACAGGGAGTACATATTTGTCGGACCCCGGGGTAGATAGACATCATCTCATTGTATGAAATACACACTCTATCTTTCCCAGCTCTTGGTCTCATGCACTATTGCCAAGCTTCGTAGATCTACGCAATTTGTGTGGATCCGCACGCACTGTTGTCAAGCGTTCATAGATCGACGCAATTTGTGTGGTTCATCATGGCCGGGTATCCCTTCATATCCTCTCACACTCGAGTGAACTTAGAGATGCACTCTGAGGCCTTAATAGAGTGAGTTTGGAGATACACTTGGAGGCTGTAATTGAGCGAGCTTGGAGATGCACTTGCAGGCCATGATCGAGCGAGTTTGAAGATACACTTGAAGGCTGTAATCGAGCGAGTATGGAGATGCACTTGGAGGCCGTAATCGAGCGAGTTTGGAGATGCACTTGGAGGCCGTGATCAAGTCAGTATGGAGATGCACTTGGAAGCTGTGATCGAGCAAGTTTGATGATACACTTGGAGGCTGTGATTGAGTGACTTTGAAGATGCACTTGGAGGCCATGATGGAGCGAGATTCGACGGTACTAGGAGGCGGTCAATGTGGAGGCAGTAGTTCGGGAGGGAGGCGCGACGGGAGCTGAGACTCTATTCATTGGTTAACTCGTAATTGTGTGAATGTAGAGAATTCAGTACAACATGGTCTGCCGAGAAATGAGAGACTGGCTTGGGAGCGGGAGATAGTCGATCTTGGGATGATGCAGTACGCCGTATATGTAGTACTCAGTGTATGCTGTACTCGGTGTATGCTGTACTCGGTGTTAACTCTTGATCATCGCAAGGAGAGATAGAGAGGGATGACTTAACTTTGTGTTCTTAGTTGATGGTAGAATTGAGGACCAGAAAGAGAGAGATGAGAGGGTATGGGGGAGATCATCATGAGAAACTGGGACTTAAGCGAATTTCAAGTGTGAGTCAATTAACCATCCCCAACAGAGCAGGTACGAGTCCTGATCCGGCATGTAGTTACACCGATCCGAGGTCTTCCGAATTCAATCAGGCAGGTCGTACCCCTGATTTCTCATATCCGCTCGTATCCTCCATATCCTTCTCATCTTCATCCCCCATCTCTCTCTTTGTCGTCCACGACTCTACTATCATCGCGGAACACAACATTAACTCATCCCTCTCTATCTCTCCATGTCATGATCATGAGTTGACACCGAGTACAGCATACACCGAGTACAGCAGACACCGAGTACAGCATACACCGAGTACTGCATACACCGAGTACAGCATACACCGAGTACAGCATACACCGAGTACAGCATACACCGAATACAACATACACCCAAGATTGTTTGGCTTCCCTTAATTCTCATGATTTCGAGTTGACCCCTCAAAGTAGCGTCAGCTTCCAGCGTGCCTCCCTGCATGATCGACCGCCATGAGCGAGCTCTCTTTGAGAGCTCAAAGGTAAAGTCACATTCCAACTGTTGCGAGTGAAACTAACTGATCAAAAGAGTCTCAGCACCCGGCGCGCCCTCCATCGACTGCCTCCATGTACGCATCCAAACTCGCTCGATTACGGCCTCCAAGTTCGCTCAATCATGCCCTCCAAGAGCATATCTCCACACTCGCTCGATCACGGCCTCCAAGTGCATCTCCAAATTCACTCGATGATGTCCTCCAAGTGCATTTCTCCAATCTCACTCGATTACGGCCTTCAAGTTCAACTGATGAACAGAGTCTCAGCACCCGGCGAGCCGTCCATTGACTGCCTCCAAGTACTTTTCCAAACTTGCTCGATTACAGCCTCCCAGTTCGCACGATCATGGCCTCCAAGTGCATATCTCCACATTCAGTTGATCGCGGCCTCCAAGTGCATCTCCAAAGTCGCTCAATTACGGCCTCCAAGTTTGCACGATCATGGCCTCCAAGTGCATCTACACACTTGCTTGATTACGGCCTCCAAGTGCATCTCCAACCTCACTCAATCACAACCTTCAAGTGTATCTGTAAACTCGCCCGATTACGGCCTCCAAGTTCGCTCGATCACGGCCTCCAAGTGCTTCTCCAAACTCGCTCGATCACGGCCTTGGAGTGTATCTTTGAGTTTACTCGATCTTCATTTTTAGGCGCACCTCGAATTGCCCTCAAGCACTGCCTGCAGCCAGTCCAGATATACCATGTGTAGATGGGTAGCTATAGATACACAGACACATAGATGAGAATACAAACTGAATACATGAGTTTTAAAAATTGTTGAACAATAAGTAGTATGTATGATTTCCAGGCGCACCAGCAGCGTTCCCAAAGAAGATGTTGTTTTTCCCAGACTGCTCTACTGTGATTCGAGGTGCTCCCAGATTTGTCACTGGCGCTCCCGGGTTTGTCGCCAGCACTCCCAGGTGCTCCCAGGCTTGTCGTCAGCGCTCCCAGGCTTGTTGCTGGCACTCCCAGTTACTCTGAAGGCCAGCAGGAATGCCCTCCTAGGGTCTGATATTCCCCTGAAATTGACGCATCTAAGTTTACACTCCACATACTCTCACACACTCCTGGAGGCTCCCAGTGACTAAAATACATTTTGCTGATGCACTGCCGCAGGCGTAAGCTCTGAGTCTCTCTTATGTGCACCTTTTGGAGTGGTCAGCAGCATGCCCAGGGTGGACCTGGCTCGTTGATTCAGTTGAAGCTGATAGTCATCTCACTGGCTGCCGTCCTGTGGATCCTGCCAGAGCTTGCTTCCCTATAGCATGACCACCTGGACCCAGGCTATCTGTACTGCTCCTACACATGCCAGTATGACCTGATACATTCCTATGAGTGACCAGAGTAGTACTTCTGCAGCTCTAGCTTTCTTCCTGGATTGATTGTGATTCTCCTTGAACGTCAGGTTGGTGTCCATCCAAACCGCCACCCATCTGGTCACTTCCTTGTGAGATGTGACAACGCTATTCCAAACTCTTATCTTTGCTGTAAGCTTCGGATACAGGTGCTTCTTGTGGCCTCATCTGCGAGTGACAAGAGCAGCTTCAGTTTTCGCGGTTTCAAACTCCAACTCCTGTCTTTCTGCTGATTGGATGCTCTCTCAGGCGCAGGCTTCAAGTTTCCTAACGATTTGGTTTATGTCACTCCCAGACACCACCCATCCAACGTTGTCCACAAAGGATAGACCTTCAACTCCGCAGACCATCTCCTCAACCCAGGTTATAAGCCCTGAGGTGTTAATTACGAAGAGGATCAGAGACACTGGTGAACCCTGTGGCATACCTGCTTCCACCGGGAGTCTCTCCATAACATTACCATCAATTACAATTTCCACAGTTCAATCTGACAGACAACTTGCCATCCATTGTCTGAGGTCTCTGTCCATCCTCCTGCCTCTGAATGGGATGATCAGCCTCCCCCTCCCCACAGTTGGGAAAGCTGCCTTGATCTCCATCAGGAGTATGCTGGCTATGCTCCCTTGTTTCCAGGCTGGGTGTGCTCTGTCGACCCTGATTGCCACCACATCGAATGCCGACCACGTTTTTCTACTTCCATACTAGCCATCACTCAGCAGTCCTCTTCTCTCAGCCTCTTCAGCCATTAGCTCTGCAATCACTTTGTCAACAACTTTCCCTGTGCAGCTTTGTAGAGGAATGGAGCGGTACACAGTAAGCCTCATATAGTCATCGTTCCCTGGCAGGCGGAATACCATGCCGCTTGCGTGCTACCACATAGCTGCGTGTCCGTCTGTTCGGACAATGCCCTTTGCTAGCTCTCGAATTCTGTATTCCTCCTGCGCCGAGCGTAGGCACACGGCTCCAAATTTCAACTTCTCCAGGCCAGGGGCTTTCCCGACTGACTGTCAGAAAAGAGTTTGTTCAACCTCTTGCTCAGTCACCGACTGGTGTGATTGCCCTGCCAGGGGTAGTTCAATGTACTGGTCATGCTCATTTGGGGGAAACAACTCTCATCTCAGCATCTCTTCTTTCTTGGTGATGGTGTTTGCATGTTTCCCAACTCTGTCAGTCAGGGCTTGCATGGTCACTCCTGTCCATGGGTTGGTAAACTTCGCTGCTCTCCAGACCTCAGCTCCCTGTAGGTTGTTCAGGCAGTCATTCCACATTCTGTCTTTTGCTCTCTGAATTGACTTCTGCAGTTTAGCCTTGGCCTGGGCTGTCACTGCAGATCTGTGCCTCCTTCTTTTCACTCTTCCCAGTTGGCTCCTCTTCTCCTTAATCCCAACATTGCACCAGCTCTTTGAATAGGTGCAGATTCTTATTTTCTTGGCCATGGCATCGAGTACCTTGCCCAGTGCTGCCTGGCACCACTCGGCCTCACTCTTGACGTCATCCCCATGCTCTCCCCTCCCATGTATGCCCTTCCCCTTGCCTGCTCGTTCCAGAGTTTCTCAGCCTGCGCCTCATCCTTCAGTCACATGGCAAGTAGGTTCCACCCCACGACTTGTGTGCCTCCAGCTTTCTTCTGCTGCTCCATGTCCACCTCCCATTCAATGATCTCATGATCAGACCCTGTGGCATGACTCCCATCCAACATCGTCCATTTTTCCAAAAGGTCAGTTGGCCAAGCTCAGGTCTATGAAAGATTTGCCCTTGCTTTCATTCCTCATCCAGTAGTGAGTGGGCTGGTCTTCATTTCAAATTTCTAGTCCATGCTGGTCTATAATTTCTTCCCAGTATGCAACATCCCTCCGTTCTGTGCACTTCAGGTCCCAGCATTGGCTGTGGGCATTGAAGTCTCCTGCGTGCATCACGCCACCTCCCCCCTGCCTAATCATTTTCTGCCAGCTCAGTCTCCTTGCTAGTCTCTCACCTGTCTCTCTTACTCTCTGATCGTAGATGTTTACGATTCATATCATCGTCTCTCCCCTTCATTTGATGTCCACCACAATCGCGTTGTCACCTGCGTTCTTGCTTAAGTCAGTGCATTCATTCATGGTACGACCACTCCACTTGCACACCACTGTCCACACCCTGTTTCTTTTTCCAATTTGGTATGCCAAGTGGCTGATTCTGATTCCTTCACTTTCTCTTGGTGGTTTTTGCAGCCACACCACATCTGCCTTCTGTTCTACCCACGGTTTGAGCACTGCCATGGTCCATACATATGACCTGGCATGGTTGTGTTGGATCACTCTAAGCATTGGGGACAGCAGTTCCCATTGCATTTTCAGATTCAATGTGGTTCGCCGCAGCCGCCGCAGTTACTGTTGTGGTTGGTGCTGCCATTGCCATTGTTGTTATTGTCATGCTCGCAGCCATTGTGACATCATGTGCCTCCACCATCAGCAAAAAACATTTCCGTCCGGGCGGAATGGCTCCATCAGAGTGGACGCGCACTGTCAGAGCCGTCAGAGACACCCCGGTGGCGGATTACTCCGCGCCCGGCGTCAATACCACGCGTCACATTGCATATCACCCTCCGATCGCTGTTTCGCCATTTCTTCTCGCTCTGTCGGTCGCCTATTTCAAACAAACACTCTGGCGTTGTGGCCAACTGTGACCATACGACGGAATGGGTTCATTGGGTACACGCTTGCATCGGGATCGCAATGCAATGGGTGACGCTGCGACAATCTCTCCTCGCGTTCTAGGAATAAGGTGAGAAGATATGATACTACCCGGCCGTGAGGATCCACGCATTTGCGTGGATACACGAAATCTCGGACGGAGCGAGTGAGAACAAAAGTTGGGAAAGATAGAGTGTGAATTTTCATTGTATGATAAGAGGAGATGGAAATGAGATGATGTCTATGTACTCCGGGGTCTGCCCAATATATACTCCCCGTCACTCTGTCCACCTCCGTTACCCTTGTATCTCTGTACAACCGCCGTCGCTCCTTGAAGATGTACTTGATCGAGCGTGTTTGAGATGCACTTGGAGACGGAGATCGAGTGAACTCAGAGATGCACTTGGAGGCCGTGATTGAGCAAGTTAGGATATGCACTTGGAGACTGAGATCGAGTGAACTCAGAGATGCACTTGGAGGCCGGGATCCAGCGAGTTTGGAGATGCACTTGGAGGCCGTGATCGAGCGAGATTGGACGAGTACTTGGAGGCGGTCGATGGACGGCGTGCCGAGACTCTTTTCATCAGTTAGTTAACTCGCAACCGTGGGAATCTGACAATGTGACTTCACCTTTGAGCCCTCATGGAGAGCTGGCTGATGGCGGTCGATCATGTAGGAGGCACGCCGGAAGCTGAAGCTACATTCA
>Ga0307512_10000803_pt1 | contig 46452 bp, 39 predicted proteins | sample 14_EM_MG_FD_200267 | JGI IMG/M metagenome (GOLD analysis project Ga0307512, IMG submission 200267) | Populus trichocarpa ectomycorrhiza microbial communities from riparian zone in the Pacific Northwest, United States - 14_EM | ecosystem: Host-associated > Plants > Roots > Unclassified | place... | reverse complement strand
CTACACTTCCTTCATTCGTTTTACCCAATTGAGTGCATGGCGCACTGATAATTCTCAATTTCTTGGGGGGTTCTTCCAGAAATGGGGTGTTCGGATTGATCTTGCCTGCTCGAGTATAGTACATGCGAACTTACATCACTGATGAGGGATTCGAAGCGTAGACTGTCAGGATACGCCTCCTTCCGAAGAATCGGCTCCTCCTGTTTTATTTAGCGTGGGGTGTGAATTCGCAAGTCATCATCTGACGACTCCCAAACCTCTGGGAATCACAACTGCCTAGCGAAAAACGTTGCTAACCCTTAGCTCTCGTAGATGCTTTTAGCCTAAAGTATATTCGGCAGTTTGAGCAACGACAAAACCTGGGAACGCAAAATGGCATGCATCGAGAAGGTCAAAAAAAGCAAAAGTTATAAACTAAGCTATAGTTAAGGTGTGGCTTTCTAAGGGCGCTGGAGATACATAGAAGGCCAATTTCGACATCCACGGGAAAGGGATAAAACGCTACAGGTAAAGTTAAGCTGAGTACATACTGTCAGAACGCTGGCAGTGCCATTGAGTATACCTGAAGACAAATATACATCATAGGAGGTATTAAGGGTGTGCAATGTATATTCATAAAGCGGAACACTATGCATTGGTCCCGCTCGTTCCAAAATCTATAGCAGGATCTGCCCATCGCAGATGTGTGGTCGGACAGCTGAGAGAAATCGAAAACATTATTTTCTAGATGAGAAACAAACTCATTGAACGCAGCTTGCAACAATTCATGCGGCGCTGAGGGTGTTCAATTTTGAGGGGTGCGTACAAAGCATACATCGGTACCGTCTGAAATATGTAAGTAATAGATTCACGACAGAACTGCATGAGATCAAACAGGTTCACTCAAACTTTGGGCCTTTAGCGGTTCCTACTCCGTAGAGCTATTCCAAGAGCGGCTTTGCGTCTTCAATAAATCTCCGGCATGTGTCGCCGTGTTTCCTTCCTACGGTGATATCAGCCAATTTCGAAGGCTTGATAGTTGTCTCACTTGTAAACAGAGATTACGGACGCGACGAGACGAAACGAGATTTCAGCAGATCCCAGAACATCTCGTCCGCCGTAGATTAATCTTGCAGTCTCTGAACTTCCTGCTGCTGCAGCTTCAATGCCACAACCCTCAGAAATGGGGCCCGGTGCAAAGATAACATGGCTATATGACCTCAGTTAGTTCTTGGTTCACGAGTAATATCCCAGGATATCTCGTCCTGTGCCGAACACTAAACAAGTCCTAGAGAAACAATCAAAGACGGGCTTCCTTATCCACTACCGCTCTTGCCTTCCGTCTCCTTCTCTTCTTAACCTTTTCCTCTCCTTGATGGTGCGCAGTTGGAGGGAGTCGGTCTTGCATCCGAACGGGTGGTCTTAACGACAGGGATTCGGAACATAAAATGCGGCTCTCGCGGCCACGACATTAACTCACGTGGCATTACGTAACCAGATCTGGCGAACTTCAACGTCTTATGCACCTCTACAAAAGATCCACTGCAGGGAGCATCTCAACCGTCAAAAGTCCTCGCCTTGCTATTGCACACCTCAGAATGCCAGCCCAACGTGGATATCTGGCTATTTTCAGTCATTAGCAATCACTCACGGTAGCCAGTCAAGAAACACATGTAACTAAGGAGCTCAAGCCCCCACACCAGCGACAACCACGTGACCATTGCCCAACCAAACCGATACCAGGTGAATAGTCAGGGTACTTAGACACATATCATGCCTCTCGAAGCTGACAGACAGTTGGAAGGAACAAGGTATCGCAAATTCTTCACATCATTGTCGGTTCCAGAGCTTCATGCTCGGGTTCTCGGGTGCAGTGCACGCTGTTGGGGGTTCGTGTGTCGGGAATGCCGGCTGTTGTTCGCGGGATCCTTGGACACCCCACATACCCACATACCGAATTCACCGCCTATTTTCTTAAGGCACAAGTCAAGCCTGAGGATTTATAAAGTTAATTAATTCATCATGATCCTTGTTTTATCTCCCTCTTTCGCTACAAGTCGCTTCCGACGTCAACTTATCTGTCCGGCCGATCCCCCATAAGAGAGACGACACTCGAAGTCCCAGCCAGCCCCCAGAATCCCGAAAAACAAAGAACAAAAGCCATGCCCGAGCTCGTTAGCCTTCCGGTCGAGTTGTTAGACCAAATAATACAGTTGGTATGCGCCACCGCTCTTACCCTACCCGAGGGCGATCGTGCTGACTTTCCAACCAGCTGGAAAAGCCCGAGCTCTCGCTACTGCGCCAAACATGCTGGACTCTTCGATGTGCAGTGGTGCCTAAGGTCTTCCGCAGACTCGAGATCGACTCGACGAATAGATTGCAGCTCGAATGCCTTGCCACCGCCGGGACGGTCAGTAACCTGGCCAGTGCGGTCCACACCAAAGAGTTGAGAGTGACTCTAGGAAGGGATGGAAAGGCACTTTCGGATGTGATGTCTACAGTCTCGGCGCTGAAAGCAGTCGAACAGGTGGAATTACGGTTTTGGGCGGAACGGACGGAGCGGCTCTCGTTTGTCTCTCTACTTACCTTGCTACTCGAGTACAGTGATTGTCATTCTAACCGTCGCAGCCTCGATACCGATTACTGGATTGACACTCCCGTGGACAGCATACCCCCTGCATTGACATCCCTATCACATCTGCAAGGCGTCCACTTCATAATTCCTAGGGGTTGCCCCGCATCACAATTACCGGACCTCAGTGGTCTCCACAATTTGAAAAGTCTGGCTGTCGACTCCCACTTACAGAACAGTGATTGGCCGTCCTTCCTCCATTCCCTCACTCGCGCCCTCACAAACAAACCCAAACTTGAGGAGCTAAAGCTCAGTACCAGCATGTATGGATATAGTTGGGAGGACATTCCTAAACTCTCCGAGCTCCTCCAACAACCCAATATCAGCACCCTGAACCTTCACACGCTCTCAATCGACAGCTGGACTGTTGACGCCGCATCCGTAAAGCTGTTGATTCCGCATATCCGTAACCTCAAAGTCCTCACAGTTGGCAGTCTGATTCGCGGAGACATCGACTCGCTCTGGCGAGCACTCAAATACGCAAAAATCCGTGTCCAAAGTCTGACTGCAAAAGAGATCGCAACCCCAGGACTCATGAAGTACTTACGCTCATATTCCGGGGTGCGGGACCTCCAGCTCTCTCCCGCTGTCGAGAACACGACAACTGCAAATTCCTTACCGCTGGCACTCATCGCGCACAGGGCTACCTTGCAAACGTTAGACATAACCGCAACCTATAACCTGCTCTGGGCATATGGCTGCAAATTCTCGCCAGCAATCCAGAAATGCACCCAACTTAGGGAGCTTACAATTGCTGCCACTGATCGACGAACGGTATCCCCACCCCCTTTTTTCCTCCCTCTCTTCACGTTTCATTAACGCATCCCGCAGACATTAATCCTGCAAGACATCAGCTCGCTCCCACATCTTGAAGTAGTAAAAATCAACGCGGCAATCGGGCTGCACCACTGCGGCAATGGCGCCATAGGCGCAAGAGCACGGATGACACCCCTGATACGCCAACAAGTCAGGGAGTTTGTGGTACCATCGGAAAGTGTGCTGAGGATCGTCGACACGTCGGGCGCAGTGTATAGACGCCGCGGAAGCCAGTTAGTCGGAGACGACACGGATACGAGAGATCGGCGAGAATGCACGCCGTTTGTACAGTCTCTGGGGTATCTGGAGAGTGAACGGTCGGAAGAGGAGGAGCAGCAAGGGGAGAGGATTCAGGATAGTTCCAGTCCGATGATGGTTGATTGAAAGAAATGATAATTACTAACGTTAACCTTGGATCATGAGCGGGGAGAGCGAGTTGGGCACAACACAGAAGCAAAGAGAACGGAACTGGGTTCGGATGACGTTCCTGAAGGCGGGTGATGTTTATAGGATTTGTTTTACCAATCTCCAGTCACAAAAAATCAGTGTAACGAGTTGTCACTTTTTTTGACCCAACTCCTGGCCCCAAAATTGCAGTCTCCATATTCCACTCACAATTCCTGCACAACAACGCAACTCCTCCGCATTCCTACCCCCACCTACTTCTAACTCGCAATGTTTCACTTCCATGATATAAGTAACTGCTAGGTACATACGCTAAATAGATGTCACTACGACGTTGATGGCAGGACGAACTGTCATGAGGCGAGACATTTTGGGTTTCACGATGTGGATTGGAGACGTATTAAATCTAGACCGTATGATTTTTTGTGATATTTGACTTGCCCAAACTTCAGAACGACGTATTTCCAGCCACCGTTATCGTGAGTGATATATCATGTGCGACCTTCTCTTCTCGGCCGAGAGGCAGATCCTGGGTAGAGTAGTCCTAACATACGGCTAGTGCTGAGGCATTGGCATTAGTATACTACAGAACAACGAAGCGGAGAAGGTCTAGTTAACTTCAGAAGCCGGAGGGAGGGGGGCGGATGTATTCATCATTTCCAACAGCCGTAGTTAATACGAGCCGGGAGTGAGGCACTGAGTATACCGTTCCATGGAATATATGTTCCGTCCTATGGGCGAATCCTCCAGATTGCGAACTGGAGAGGAATGTTTGCGATATTTTGACCAATTCGCGAATTGGAACCAACTGACAAAATGGTGAACTTTCATGCTTCATAAAGTTTTTAACACTAAGAAACACAATACATGTGTGGAATGGTATGCTCTAACCCCGCCATTCGTAGTTTGTCCCTTTTAATCACACAACTGGTTTCGGCGAAACCTTGAGATGGGAGATGGTAGATGGTGAAGCATGTCAACAGTAGAGTGTACTGTACCTGTCTGTCATCGAGGAAAATACGTCAGCTGTCAGGAGGGAGGGTACTATAAAGTTTCGGCTTTTATACAAACTACCCCTCTGAGAGACTGTATTATACAAACTACCCTCATTTCAAACTATTATACAGAATACCCCTCCCTTCGAGGCTTCCCTACAAAAAGTGACGAAGAAAATGCAAAACATAACCAGTGATATTATGCCGACTGATGACTTGTGCGTTTGGTGGAATCGGTAGGCTATTATTTTTTGTGGCATTGTGAAGTTGATTATGAATGATAAACAAATGGGTAGTGCATTAAATTAGATGACTCCTGACAGTGTCTGCAATGACATGAGTCGCTCCAAGGTTACTACTATGTATCACAGGCATTTGCACAGTAATTTGTACATAAACCCTAAAATACCTTACTAAACAGAAGATTATCGGTTGTGATTTTGGAGCCTTTTTTTTATCTACAGTTTGTAGATGGCAGGCGTATTCTGTATAAGGATTTTGAAATGAGGGTAATTTGCGTAATACAGTCTCCGGGGGGGTAGTTTGTATAAAAACCGTAATTATAAATTGTTTCCCCGTGATCTTTGATCTTAATATAAATTGCCTACAGGCACCCTTTACATAGGCAATAATGCTTGGATGGATAGTGAGATGGATAGTCCCGACGGGCGCCGCAGCAACTCCCATCTCTCCACCAGGAAACCTAACCCCATCTCCCATCTTCGGGTCCCCAGTGCTGCTCTAAATCCACCTCCGCTATCATCTGTGTAGACCCGTTGCTTCGCGCGCTCCAAATCGTGGAGGCGCGGCGGGCACGGTCAATTCCTCAGGCCCCCAGCGCTGCTCCAAATCCGTACCCACCTCTCCTCTCCCCATCCACCGCCGCCACCATCTTGGTGAATCCGTTGCTCCTTGGGCACGGTGCGGCTGATACAGCCCCCTCAAGCCCCTATTCAAGCACCAGAATGCCAACAAGAGCAAGAGCGGGCAGAGAACCCAGGCCACGACCGTCACAATTGTCCTGGGATTTGGTTTCCCGTCCGGACCCATCTGCGTGCTGCGCAGGAGTTAATGTGAGATCGGGAATAAAGGGATAGAGGAGATGGTTTTCGGTTGAGTGGAGGTGGAACAGTAGCTTTTGATTTGTCGTGGAGCTCGAGGAGGATATGGGGTTTGAGGTTGAATTGAATGGAGCAAGAGGGTTCCAATCGCAGCAAGGGAAACGAAAGTAAAGGTTTCGGCGATTTTGAGGCCGATTTGAGCGTTGTGATCGAGCCGGTGGAGTGATTTTTGTAACTCTTCGGCCGGTGGTGCTGGTATTCGAGGACGACGATGTTGCCCACACGTGGGATAATCGGACGTGATTTTTCTGACACTGTTCGGGCTGAAGAAGCAGTTGGGATAGACCAAGTAAGGGTTCCAACCCCGGCAAGGAAAACGAAGGTGAATGTTACACTGATGCCGAGGCCAATTTGCAGGCCATAAAGTTGTGATTGAATTGCTTGAAGGTATTGAATGGAGGCAGAGGAAGAGAAGAAAAGAGTGGTTCAAAGCTCTTATAAGCGTTCGAGGCTTGATGGATACTCTAGGGGAAGACGATCCGCGGGAGAATGCCAACCGCTGGTGCTCTTGATAATTGAGTAGAAGAAGCAGTTGTGATCGAGTTGCTTGAAGGTGTGGGATGAAGTGAAGGAAGAAGAGGAGGGGGGGAGGGGTTTATAAAGATGTTTGTGGGTCGCCGAGCTCACATTCAAGTGCGTGACGCTCTTCAACGGGTGGTAGGAATGCTCTTGAAGAGGATTCCGAGCCTTCTATTGGTTCCTTCCCGCCAGATATTGTTTTTGGGAACTCGGCAAAGAATTTTTGTGGGAATTAATGAACAAGAGACGGATGGTAATGAAATTCGTCTAGCGGGTGATAATGGGTGATAACAAAAGCATGAACCTACATCACATGTACTAGACATTCTCGATCTATTATTTCAGCATAAGAGGGGAAAATTGCAATGAAATCCCGCTGTTGCCCACTCTCCCATTCCGTAAGCAATAGTGTTATGACGTTTTTACTACGGTCGACTTATCAAGTGATGAGCTATGAAGTGAGTCCCACGACAACGGCACGCTGTAACTTCTAATTCAATTCTAGCACTACTAATATCAACATCTAAATCGGTCAGCGAGCGTACACCAAAGGTGTGATCCAATAAGCACCGAGTGATTGCGGACGTCTGCCGCTAATGGCGGCGTCAGAAGCGGGCGACACTTGTTACATTCAATAAGTGCCAAAAATTATGGAGGACAAATGAATCTAACAATTCCCAACGAGAGTTACTTTCGGTGACTCCTACAATTTTAACCAGACACTCCGGCTTTTTACTAGTTTATCTTCATAGCGGTGTCTGCAGTAGCCTGGATCTTAAATGGAGGGATCATCTCTCCCTCACATACTTTGCAACTAGAGCTTGAAATTCAATACATGAGGCAGGTTTGCATATTTTCTCCCCCGTTCGTGTATCGGTCGGAACATAAGTACTTTAAAGAGATCAGGGCTGTGTACCGTATTATTCTCCGCCTGCCTCTTCAGGGATTCCATGCCTCATCCCCTCATCTCCCTTAATCAATATATCAACATGCCCTTGGACCGGACTCTCTCTTTCATCATACCCAACCCACGGTATCATCAAACTCATAGGAATACACCCTGTCAGCAAACATACAATATTAAATTCGAACATTGGTGCTAGCACCCCCTATTAGCCTAGCATAGCACGTTTGCAAGCCAAATAGTTCCATAGTTTGCTACTTAGACCGCACTTTTAGCAAAATGGCACACGGTCTGTTGTTGACGGCGAGATACTGCAGAACGGCCAACAGTGAACAGAAGTGGTAGATGGCATGACTACAACAATCCAGCGAACAGTCTCCGACAGCCAGAACCTTCCGTTGGGGAAAGTATCCCTTGAGGTTTTTGTATGACCGTTCTGCCTGCGGCGGACAGATGGTATATAAGCACAAACAAATCCCATGATACCAGAAGTAAAACAAACCAATAACAAGGCGCTCACAGAATATCATATGCAACAAAACCCCCACTAGCAACCAAAAACCCCACCCGCCCTCACTCTGGCTCCCTCCACCTTTGACGCTACGCTCCAAGGGCACGTGCCGAGTGGTCGCGTTTAGGTTTCCGTCTTGATACTCTTAATCTCTGCTTGATCCCCCCATATGTGCCGTTCTTCAAGCCGACACTCCAGGGCGGCAAGCCTTCTTATGTTCATCTCTGTGTAAAAGCTGTCCCAGCTAGGCAAGACAGGGTATGTAAGAGGGCTTCCAGGAACAGGTGGGGATAGCCCACCCTCTTGGCACCGTTATCCCGCTAGCAGCATCGGATCTGAGGGTGGCGCCAAAGCTCACAGAGAGGCGTAGGTGTCGAAATCAGCGCCTTGGACGCTTTGACAACGGTGTGAAGGTTATATCAGCCCAGACGCCATAGGTGGCATCGTACGAAACGGGAAAACTCCTAGCATCATGTCGAAGAGCGCCGAGTACATCGGTGGTAAGCCGTGAAGATTGTGATGTAATGGAATGGGTATTAATGATAGTTCAGCATTAAGCCTTCGGCCGCTGAAGCGCAGTTATGAGTATATGCGCATCGAGGGTTCCGGTGACGAGGATATCCAGGGGTTTTGAATCACAACCGCCGTTCCGAGTGCGAACGGTGCGCTACTTTAGCTGTGTGTAGAGAAGCAGGTTGAGTTTCGGCTTCCAAGACGTTTGATAAACGCGCTAAACTGTCGTGTGATGTGAGAGGCATCCTGAATCTGCGATTGATATCAGTTAACTAGTTACAGCTTCGCTGCCACAACACCGACGGAGTAGAGCACATCCGAATGACCTAAAAGTACGCTGATATGAGTGGCATTGGTCGTCATAACGCTGGTGAAGGGCAGGTTTGCCGCAGCGAAGAGCATACATACAGCGAGTTTCGAAGTGGTGGTACTGGCTTCGCGGCGCCAATAATATTACATGATGGTCACATGATATACTGGGTGGGTGAATAGCAAGGTTATTAGTTCCTCGTCATCGCTACTACTCTAAACTTCTACCTCTACGACAACACATTTGAAACGTTACTTGGTTTATAGCGGGCCACCATTCTCACGCTTGAGCATCAACTATAATATACGCTTCTTGATACCGAAGACCTTACACATCATCGGACTTCACGCAACCAAGAATTCCGCCACCAACAGCCCAGTAATCAGTTTGATTCGAGATACTGGTACCCATCGACCACAACCATAGAGGCCGCAGGAATTGCGTTAGGCATGCCCGGTATTGTTGGCTTACTTCTTAAAAGCAGCTTTGAAGGATTCGAGTATTTTCGACAGCACGAGCTCTTGATGATGACTTCAGTGAATATCAGAACCAATTTAACATCCACAATCAACAGCTGAAAGATTGGGCGATGAGAATGAAGCCTGGTACTGGATAATACGACAGGTTTTTGGAATTTCAGAAAGCTGATAAGCCAAGGTATCAGCTCGTCATTCGGACACTGGCCAGAATTGCGAAAGTTTCACCAGTGTCAATCAGATGGAGTGCGTATATGGGATGAAAGCCGTAGATAATTTCGGGAATATCATACCAAGGAAATCTAGAGGTTAGAAGTATCTTCGCTCGCCTTCGTCCTCCTCCTCCTCCTCCTCGTCGTCGTCGTCCCCACCTGCGTCGGGGGTTCATGCCGATATTTTCGAAGACATCGAACTCGAACTCGAATTCGAACTCGATCAGGTTGAGTTTTTGGCTCCGCGGCTAAAAAGCTCCGTCTCGAACTATGCTCGATTCAAATGGGCATTCTCCGACAAGGGCAAACTACAGACGTTGATTGAGAAGCTGGGGGCTTACAACGAAGATTTGTACAAGATTACAGAACGACACATCGTCACAACAGCTGTTCAAGAGTCTGGAGGTTCGCTCGATAAATTCAGAGTTCAGGTAGAGTTGCCTTTCCCGCCAAACCCGGACTTTTGTGGCCGAGAAGACATCCTTGAGCTGATTCGTCGAATTTTCCAAATTACCAATGGCAAGACCAAACGAGAAGTCATTGTTTGTATCCCTCTAAGTTGCTCGTCAGTCACTAACTTAGTAAATAGGTTCTGCATAGGTTAGGTGGGATTGGTAAGACACAAATAGCTCTCGAATACGCATATCGTCATGGATCCATTTATCGATCTGTATTCTGAGTGAGTGACGGCTATGGAAGCTATTGGGCGTCGTATCATCGAGCAACTTGTCCTTCAACACGCAAGGGGGTGCCCTGAGCCATACTCCTCGGACTTTGGAAGGATTGCCTGCGAACTTGGAATACCCGACTGCCTTGGCCCATCCGGGGAAATTGTCCATGCCGCATTGAAGTCACCGTGGAATACGGTCAAAAGATGGCTCGCAGAGGACGCGAACGAAAAGTGCCTTCTACTGATTGATAACAACGACGGTAAGTTCATAATTAGTGCGGGTGTATGGAGAGAGCATTGAGGCGAGTGTCGGGAGTACTTGGCACTGTTGACTATCTCTGGCGTATGATACCGTCCGACCCCCAATCACATCGCGTTTACACCTTACAGCGGGCTTCCAGCAACAATAATACTGCCATTTGATACGTCACTGACCTGGACTCAGTAAACCTCCTCGACTTGCTTCCGCCTTGTAAATGGGGACATATCATTGCCACATCCCGCAGTCCGGACCTTGTATTCCATGGACATTCCATCCCGGTCGAAGAGATTGACGATGGGCTGGGTTTGCTTCTCAAGGGAATGAAGCTCACACATGAAGATTTGTTACAGGATGGTAAATGCCGCAATATCACTACCGCATCTTCTCGTATCCTATATGGACGAACTTAAGAGTTAAATTACAACGTGATAAAGGCGAATACCTAGACTTCAGTTACTCCAATTGGCTAAAGAGGCACTCGGAAGGCGAGTTCTAGTGAAGAACATCATCGCATTCTCATTCAATGGGCGAAAAAGCTTAGCTGCTACAAAATAACACATAGTAGGGCCACGTCATATTCATTTACTCTTTGACCTCCCGCGAAGTTTAGTTCAACCTTTTAGTGCGTCCTGGTAGTATACAAGCAATACAGTACATTTCATTAACACCGACAATAATACATAGACGTTAATCTGGCAGAGCTTATAGTACAAGAGCCTGGGAATTTCCACTAGCTCTTGTGCACGGTTCATCTTAAATGTTCGCTATGAGAATGGACTTGAAAAGCTCAAGAATAATTTTATGCAAACATTTAGCAAAACCCCGAAAGTTGGAATGTACGAAAGGAGAGCGTTTTCACCTGGGAGCTCTTATATCAGGAGTTACAGCCCTCTTCGATCCGCCTTCTATATATCTGTGCATTCTTGAGCAACGAGTATATCCTGGACGAGCTGCTACGAGCCCGAGGCGGTGCTGGTGGCTGGTTAAACGCTAGTATTTCCCCATATGCCCGCCCGCGCTCCCTCTCGCTTGGAGGTAGCTAACATTCGTACTTCAAGGCGAGCTAGACCTTTGCGATTGAGGACTTTTTAACTTCCTCGTTCATCAAACGCAAGTTTTTTCGGAAAAAAGTATTTCGGTGCATTCTATCATCTATCGATGGACCCGCAAACAGCTTGACTACAACGAGCAGCGTAAGAAAGCTGACCAGGCAATTCAGCTGCTGGCTTCCACCCTCCAATTGGATTCAGAGCAAAGAAGCGATACGCATTGGACTTTTGAGCGACGAATACAGGGCCACTAAATATGTGCTCGAAACATATATCGTATTGCTTCGTTGATGTTGAGAAAAGCCTTCGAAGAAAAGATATTTACAACGCAATTCGTAAGTTAGGGAAAGCCCATGTCTCTAGAGTAGCTATGGATTATCTCAGGATCCGTATGAAACGGCTCTGGCTGGTCTCGAAAAAACCGCCGGAGCCGATAGGCTTTCAACGCTCGGGGTAGTTCTCAGTCTAGCCGGTCTGTACAGGCACAAAAGGGAGTATGACAAGGCATCGGAATGGTCCCAAAGGGCTCTTGAAGGCTTTGAAAAAGCGCAGTATCATCTTCCAACATTTACCACCACTGACAGCATCAGCACTGCGTTAAGCGCAAAGGAGAGTATGACAAAGCACTAGAATGGTGTCAAAAGGCCCTTGACTATTATGAGAAAACACTCGGAAGTGACCATATCTCAACACTCAGACCAATTGAAACATTGCCTTAGTGTTCGATCGAAACGGACAGTTTGACATGGCCCTTATGTTGTATCAAAGAGCTCTTGACGGACGTGAGAAGACTTTCGGAAGCGACCATATCTCAACAGTCAACACAATGCATGACATGGCCGGTGTATTTCTGAGAAAGGGAGAGCATGGCAAGGCTTTGGAATATTATCAAAGGGCCCTTCACGGTTATCAGAAAATTTTGGAGACTTGGGTGAGCACCGCATGACTCTTGACACAATATACAACATCGCCTTTTTATTTCAGATGCAAGAGGAGTACGAGAAATCGTTGGACTATTTCCATAGAGCTCTCGATGGCTACCAGAAAATATTCGGGTGTGACTACATTAAGACGATTGATGTGGTATTCTAGATGGCATGCCAATGATTCCACCAGTCCAGACGATCCCGGTCCGCGGTAGGGCTCAGTCCAGTCCGGTCTTATGGGAAGGTCGGACTGGACCGGACCACAGACTGGCAGTCTTGGACTGGACGGGCTTGGTCTGGATCGATCCATTTACACATATAATTTTGACATTGCTTTCTAGCCAAGTACTACCGAAAACATGACTCATCCTCACTTTTTATCACCACTCACCCCCGAATACCCACTCTGGTTGAAATTATACCACTTCTGTCTGTATATTCGACTCCATCGAGATTTATTTCCCCTATTAAAAGACTAATAACCGGGAAAGTATGCCCTAACCCTGGACACCGCGAGGGATCGGTCCGGACCAAGCCCAGTCCAGTCTGTCAGTGTCTGGGATCAGTCCGATCCCAGTCCAAAAATTTCTTGGACTGGACCTGGACTGGACTGGACGGTTCTGGTCTGGACTGATCCATTGCTGGACTGGTGGAATCATTGTGGCATGCGTCCTCGTGGAAAATAAAGACTGGGGCAAAGCTCTAGAGTTTTATCAACGAGCTCTCGATAAGTAGCAAAAACTTAGTAGAGATAGTTACACATCCCGGTCCTTGAATTCGGTTTCGACCATTGCTGATGTATTTCGTCAGCAAAGCAAGCACAAATGGCAGTCGATTGGTATCAAAGGGCTCTTGGAAACTATGAAGTAGCAGACCGATCTAAAGACAAAGGCTCATCTAAGCTAATGCTGAATTAAATTTGTAAAATGGGTCTCGTGTTCGAGGATCTAAAAGAGTATGACAAGGCCCTGGAAGCGTATGAGAGGGCTTTCAATAGATATCAAAAGGCATTCGAAAAGAACCACAAGTACACACTCCACGCCATCCGCCGCACATCACGGGTTAAGGAAAATATGAGCACGATCGGTGAAACGACCAACGTCTCTAGAGAGAAAGATGGCACCGGGAATTCAACAAACGGCACCGGCGGAAAGAGACGGTTTTGGGGAAGACCACGCATCGGCTTTCGGCGCGGTTCCGTATCTGAGCTGACTACTCAAGACCACGTTTGGGAAGACCGGCGCTAGAACACGAAAGAACACCTCTTTACCACTGTCCGATTCAACTGCGGAATTTCTATGTGCCTGGTCCATTCAGTACTGGTACCGGGGGTGTGAAACGCGGTTGTGGCACGGTTTGTTCCACATATCTATCTACCTTTATCATCTTTCTTTGCTGTTACTTGACAAATTCCTTATCCATATCTGCCTTGCGACGTTGCGTTTTATTTCTCGTCTTTAGTTTTTATTTAAAGTTAGGAAGATAGCATACCTATTGCGACTTAAGTCTTATACTCTAAGCTGCGTACAGGCCGAACTTTGCATTTACCACTTTTGTACTTTTCTTTGTCACCAGTCCACATGATACCCTGAGATAATATCATCAAGACTAGCACCAGCGAAGATAAGTTGTCTGCTAGAGATACAAAGGCGTAATTTAAATGCCGTGATGAATCTGTGGTGCGACTTATCGTGCAATATATTTGTGGCAATTGCACTATGCTATATCACGAAAGTGCTTTACTCTATCAGTCACTGAATTCCAAGCGACGAACATCATCCAATTCGCACGATATATGGTTCAAACCCTACCACAACTACAACTGGTTGCAAGTGGGATGAGTGGAGACGTAGCCCCGATTCCGTGGGAAGGTAGTTTTGGGTGTCTATTACCTTCGCCGAATATTACCTACGTACGCACATACACGAGCTCTTAAGCAAATTAACGTTGTCTGAGGATTTCCCCCAAAATGGTACAGAGAAAATTAAACGTCCTGTAACCGTATATCTAGTGACTTGCCCATCCCGTTTTGAATATTCCAACACCAAGTCGAGATATCGCGATAGGTTTCAAAAGTTCTGCACGAGATGTCACGCGATGTGTAAATCATAACCGGCTCCATATGATCTCACTCGCAGCTGTCATCTATAATTTATCCAATGTCCGGTGGCATCGGTACCATAGCATGCACTTTACTAGTAACGACAGCTGCAATGGTGTGATTTTACAGTCCATGTTGGCATCAATGTAGTGGCAATGGCCACAATAATTGTTGCGATGGTATTCAAACAACCCACACCACCACACTAAAAACGCGAACCCATAGGGATATAGAAGCAGACTCGAGTCCCCCCACCTTCAAGCAAGCCCTAGTCCGTCTATCTACTACTCCGTCCATCGCATACAAGTCTAGACCTGTCAAAATCGATAATTCTCTAGGTACTTCCGCCTTTTTCTATCCTTGCTCTCCAGCCCACGCACGACATTCCTGCCCCCCTCACTTCAGCCCGCTTGCCGGACAAGATTTTCAACGTCCGCCATCTGGACCCTGACTTGGCGGGCGTGGCTTTCCTATGAAGCGAGAAGTTGGATGCATATGGGATGAGGTATATTGATAGATATATTGATACAGACTTATTTTATGGACAATTTTCAAGTTTGGCCTACATTTACTATGACCAGAGGTACTTCACTCGTTCTCTAATTTTGGGAGTATAGAAGTAATAGAGGTACTTGAAGGTGTGCACAAAACATTATCCGGATTCATTGTTCAGAAATTATTTTGATTGATCCTATTTCGTTTCCATTTCCAGATCCATTTCGAGTACATCAATAAAACCTCCCAAAAGAAAAATCCCAAATCCAAATACCCATAGCGCCCGGTCCAATGCCGCTGTCAAAGAAGCCCCAATAAACTAAGCTAATACAATATTACCAGATAGAAAAGTCCAAAATAAATAAAGAGCCACCCCACCCATCCTCCGCTTTTGTTATTTCATCCAACAAAAAAAGACGGACATTAGTTCGTAGAGTCGTAAAAGTACAGAGGAAAGAAACGCCCCAGAAGTAATACAAAGATCCCTTCGGATCAAACAGAAGGAACAAGGCCGTACTACCGAGCCTCTCCCATCAACGGAATTGCATCCCCTCCTCGGCTCGGTGCGGAATCCAAGAATGCATCCGCCCGTCGCACCGCCCAAAAGTCCAGATCGGACAACATCGCATCCCCCATCTGAGCCCTGACTTCCCATTCCGTACTCATCATCATTTCATCCTTACACAGCAGATTAGGACCATCATATACCATCAGACACCGTCTCTTGGTTACCATCTGCTCCGGCTGTGCTCCCCATGATATGGGAAAGTTCTTCTTCTTCCGTCTCCGCTTAACTGGCTTGGTGATTGCGTTGCGATCCCCGAGGCGGTTGCCGCCTCGAGAATCTGCTCGTTGTCACCTACTGTTACCCGACCCCGATCTCTTGAGAGTCTTGGACTTGGAGCGGGTGCTCGGGGCCCGACTGCCGGTCTTTGCTTTCCGGGGCGGTGTACCAGTGTATGTCTCATCTTTCTCTTCGTCGTCTTCCATCTCATCGACGTCTCCGAGCTCTTCGTCCTCATCGTCCTCATCGTCCTCCATACGAGAGCCAGAGTAGTCATCGTCGATATCCTCAAGCTTGATCTGGGCGAGATTGCGTTCATTAGCAGCTGCGGCTGGCTCCTTCTCCACAACTTTAGAGAGAACACAATCGTCTAGATGCTCGTAAAACTGTTGCGCGGTGGCGAAGGTAATGTCACAGGTACTGCACTTCCCGCTTAAGTAGTCATTGGTGAAGTCGCCCGTGTGTACTCCCTTGCCCTTGGAGATCTTTTTTTGCCGGCCGTTTGGCGGTGTCTGCTCCACATTGTGTACGGCCATGAGATGTCGCTTGAAGACATCGGCGCGGTTGAAGGACTTTTCCATTGCCGAACCGGACCCAGGACAGAAGCCGCAGACCATTGTACCCTTATAGTGTGTCAGGGTGTGTCGCTGGCAATCGTATTTCCGGGCAAATCCCTTCTTCGAATATTCGCAGGTCGCAATAGGACATTTTTCCGGTCTCTCCAGCTGATGTGTGAGCTGGTGTGCTCTCAGATCGCGGAAGCACTTGTTGCACTCTGTACAGAGCGTTTCCTTTCCGTCTTTACCGGTACAGTGTCCACCAACACTGTGGATACTGTCGGAACTGCTTCCAGCCCTTGCGAGCCTGGCTGAACCAGGAGACCTCTGAGGTGATCGTGTAGGAGTATACCCCATGGCCTCGGTAGGAGTGACATATATGTCTTCGTGATCCAAGCTATGCATGGTTGGGGAACCGATGGATCGCCCGGAGTGTTCAGAGCATGTCGAGGGCCTGCGCGGTGGGTATGGAGTGTGTCTGTTGTACGTATGGTGGGGGCCGGATGGCGAGAGTCTTCTGCCATTCTGACTGGGGTGTCTTCCAAGATCGGGTGAAGACGGATTTGATGTGACGTGAGATGGTGATTGTATCGCTGTCCAATTTGGAGAACCATAGGGCGAAACGGCAGACAGCGGTTGCTCGGTAGGAGAATTCGAAACAAGGGAAGGATCGATTCCTGGAGGGAGGGTCAGCCCCAATTGCGCATGTGAAAAAGGAACCTTCGCACCCGAAAAGGTCGGATCAATCGTTGCAAAATGGTGTTCTTCGGTTCCAATGGAACGGCTGTACGGCGAGTTTCGGGCACTGCCGGCTTCGGAACCCGAGATACCACTACCGCCGACGGAGGTTGCAGGAGAAGCAGAAGGTATTGCTCTGTACTCACCATTATGTGAAAGCTGGCTCGAGTGGTTGTAGGAGAGCGTTGGAGGATGGATAAGCACATCCGGCGCCGAGGTTAATGGCTGGTCTCTATAGGTGCGAGGGGCATCGGAGTGGTTGAAGCTGTATGTTGAATGAGATTCGTAGCCCGGTGTTGAGGAGGCCATGGGGAGCGATACTCCGATGCTCGAGGTGAGTGGGTAGTTCATGTTGTCCTGGTGTTGATGGTGCTGCTGATGCAGTTCGTCCGATTCACCCAAATTTGAAGGATAGGCCATTGCAGAAAGGACAGGTTGAAATTGGTGGGAGAAAGATGGGACCTGATAGCTGGCATATATAGGATCGTTTTCAAAGAGAACGAAATCATGTGGTTGTTCTGACTTAGAAGTCGAAAGGTGAAATTGCGGCATTATGTTTATTTTGCGATCGACTGGTGAGAATACACAGTGGGTGGTGCTGGGGCTATATCTCCCCTATCCACGAAAGACAGGCTCTGTCAATAATGAATTCCAGTGGTCGAAAGTTCAGCTGAAAGTAAGTTGCTTGTATTTCGCTTGAAGGCTGTCACACCATTAGCGTCGATTTCTCCAAAGGCATTGTGCATTCCCCGGATTGTATTCTTCAATTGGGGTAACGCGGATCTCATGAGGCGAGCGGTGTGATATCCCCAGCCAATGAATGCTATACTCGGGCATGAAATGTCACTAACCTTCTACCGGGTACCACCACACTTTGCTATCTCTCTAAAGCGGTGATGAAAACAGTGGCGAGAAATATCGAGAGTTGTGCCCCGAACAATTAATAGAAATAGAAAAAATAGAGGGGATGGTAGTCGGTTGGGGACAGTTGCGCGAAAGATAGCCTTTGTGTCTGCCTGGTGGTAGTAATGTGGTAGGGTGGGACGCAAGTAAGAAAACCCGACGGTGAGGTACCAGGTTTAGGTCAGTCTGTAGGGCTGGAAGGTGACTGGTGGGGGGGAAGCGGTAGCTATTATATCTGCAGAGGTCCGTGTGGCCCCTGGAAAGCCTCAGCAAAAGGGGAAGGGGATGCGCGGGGATAGTGGTGCTTCCTAAGTATGTAGAGTACAGAGAGAAGCAGAGATGGGCAGAGTGTAGAGGTTATGAGATGTACTTGAAGTAGAGGATGTCGAGCGAGCAGCTACGAGATATTTTAATGGTGGAACAACAGACAACACTCAAGAAAGCATAGTCCCACGGATTCTGGTAGCACAGCGAAAAATAAAAGAGCGATTCCCTGCATCCCAAAAGCGGTCGAGACTTACAACCCGCAGCAACCAGCGGGAAAGCCGTGCAAAAAAGAGTGTCTGCTTTCTCTGGGAGCGATTGGCTAGATGCATGACATAGAAGAGTTAGTGAGAGTTTCTGGGTGTGTGAACTGTGAATGGCGAATTGCTTTTTCCCACTATTGCCAAGCGAAGTCAAGTCCATTATTGGGAGCGCACTTAATACACTACCTAAAGTAGTTGTGGGCTGACAAGGCACCGCAACGGCGACACAACTCCTCCAGAGAAGAGAGAAAGAAAGACGATTGAAAGAACATCGCGACACCGATAGGCCCGAACTCTGTGATGTGGCGACATCCAACACCAGATTTCAACAGTTCGCGCTTCCTCGCGAGCTCCCCCGATACCTCGGTTCGCTTGGTTGAACGAGATTGTCGTCTCATCGCATTGTGCGGTCTACTTAGCACCACACCATTTGCACTGCCAGCAAAGCCTCAATGAGGTGACTGAGCCACACACGACCCGCATTGCAGATAGTGCAACGAAAATAGAAAGGAACCCAAAAGATCTCTTGATCCCATACATCAGCACCCGCATATACTCTACATTGGGTGGGTAAATCAATTTGCTCTTTCTGACGACATCATCAACCCAGGAGAACCCCGCCATCACTATCGTCATGTCATCTGTGTAAATTAGAGTATAGTCCAGGACGGATAATAGCGTCGGGTAGAAGCATCGGGCTTTCCTTTGCGTACTCTAAGATCCAGATGGATGTTCCTGGTTCCATTTCAATGCTACTCTTTCTTTTGGGAATAATAATCGAATAGTGGCCACCGGCCAACTGGAGTTACATCAGATGAGAAGGCGGCACGGTAGGGTACAGACGATATCTAACTTCAAATTCCACTATCTCACTTGGACAAGGCAAGCAATTATTGTTTGTTTGTTTGTTTGTCGAGATCCAAGACCCAGTACAAAGGTTGCCACCATCGCTGGCAGGTATCATCCTGAAGCCTACTACAATGTTCGAGTACATGTCGGTTTCAGTGGATTTGGATCTGCCAAGGATCGTTGCCGGTCGTAGTGTACCATCCAAATGGCTTGACTCTTCTCGCTTCTCACAACAGACCAACGTTCTGGCCCTTCCGTTTCTCACCTTCTCCTTCATGCTAATACTGTTGCTCGCTTCTTCTACCACCGTTCCGACGTGTCGAAGGCAACCCCGCGTCTTGCATTTATCTGCATCGCCAAACCGCGGGGAGTGATTCGCCGACCTGGCTTGCAGCTACTAGATCGGGTTGTGCTGCTCCGTTTACGGAATAAGGGGCCCTATTTTTGCACTAAGGATCATTGCTTTGACCAACCATAATGCCGGATGGCTGTGTAACCGTTGTACAATCGTCTCAAAAGTGAGTGGTTTCACAGATCATGCGCAGGGAATGCGAGAGGTGCAACACGCGGAACCAAAGGGTTTTTCCGGATGGGCGGTTTAACTGGCGGATGCTGTCATAACTCGACCTTCAACATATCACACCTTCAACATATCAAATTTGCAAACAAGCGAGAAAACGAGGAACTTGCCGACAAGTCAGTGGGGGAGAGAAGTAGGCATATCAAGTGGCTTGAATTAAGCAATACCTAATGAGCACTGATGAAAAAGGCTTTTGTCTAAGACAGGTATCGTACCATACGTTTCTAGAGGCTTTACCAACCCGCCACCGCCATATCGCGTAGCCCCTGCCCACGAGCACCCGAGACGTAGGCATTGTCTCTCCGCAAACCCGAGGAGAAGGTCCCTAATGTAAGAGACAATGTAACGTCTCAGGCGCCTGCGTAGGACAGATCCCACAGCGTTGGATAAAATCTAGATCTATGTATAACAACCGTACCGCTGGGATAAACGCCGTGGATCCTTTGCTTTAACCAAGACCGTGGCAACAACCTTATCCCCTTATCCTTGAGATAATCTACCTAGATACCCGGGTTTTGAAAATGATGTCCGGCCATTCACATATCTATCTTCTCAAGCTATACACTTGCCTTGCCGTTTACTAGGCTGCCTATTGGCTATTCTAACGAGACCCTGTTTCAAAACTCGGCTGGAGGCCAATACCAAAGTTGATCTGCGGACATGCGAACACGCGCAGACTCTACTTTGTCGCCACGTTGTATTACCGTATGATGTATGATCCTCTTTACATTAATTCCATCTGGAGCAATATGGCTTTGGTGGCAAAACCATCACAGGGATACTCTAATTTGTTGAGTTGAACAGAACAGACGACGCACAGGTACAGATGCACTTAGAGTGCCCCCACAACACAGTCTAAGCAAGCACTCCGCATATTTAATAGTACCTACTCTCTATGCTATTAACAAGGCCTAGCAGTGATATATCTATGACACCACCAGAGACTGAATTAATACGAACACGACCAAAATATCATCATGGTGCATACTTGCTCTTCCTCTAAACTACCGCAGAGGTCCCAGAGCCTCTATTGATAAATAAAGGATATCGATGGCAGTGCTTGCTATCTATTTTCGATATTCAGAAGCTCTGCCCACGTGGGAAACATACGAGACAAACTACTCAAGACGGAATATACCGCCGTTGTGTGTGTAACATGCTTAGCTTTTGGATGGCATAGCCATGATAGAGATAGTATCATGAAGCACGAGACGTCCCTAGTGCCGTACATACTCGATAATAAGGCACAGTCGACCCTAAATTTTGAGAGTGTCCTATTTTCGGTAAAGATAGAGGCTACTGTTGTTCAACTCTTTGAGACGTAGGGCGGTTTTTCATATAACATCTTCTATCCAATACTTTACCCGCACTTGGACGCCTCGTCGGACCAGCAATAGTGTCTTACAGTTGGATACATCAGGATTGTGGGTATCGGAGGTATCCACGTATCATCCGCTGGCATTGCTTGCTGTCTCATCCATGGAAGCCACTATGTGAACCAGCGTGGGAAAAAGTGAAATACCTATATTAGACCTTTTGATGCGCTTGGGGATTATGCAAACTTAGTTTTAGGTTATAGGGAAGAAGTTAGGATATCTACTTGTATAATGACAGTATGAAAGCGCTGTATTTAGGCCTTCGTTGGTGCTCTTTATTAGGGAGGCTGGATGAAAGGCGCATATACTGTATGAGGATCGATCAGAGACGTTTCATAGGCGTTCACAAACTGTGAATGGCGCATGCACTCCTATCTCTGAGGAAGTTGCGCAGAGCCTTCCACCAGGAATTTAGTTCATGCTCTGAGGGCCAAGCTTTGTGGGGATAGATAGGGGCCTCGTTGAGTGACTTCCTTTGCGAAGTTGTAACTTTGATTGGATAGCAACCGCTGAAGTGGGGTGGGAAGGACTCCATCTACCGTTGAAGGTAAGCCTTACCCAGAGAATCCCCGCTCAGAATACTTGTCCACAACCATCAACCTAAAGATGGTTCGGTGAGCCTTCTTTGCTCACTGGTCCAGTCTTTTCCGTCGGAGGCCTTCGGGCATCACAGCATCATACCGATGAAAAATGACAAGTCTAATGATCGGAGATCCCTGGGTACCCCTCCTTTCAACTACATGATGCTCACCGACGATGCTGACACCGAAGAATTGGCACCTCCGCTCTTGCATATTCCAGACCATTTCCTACTGCTGGGTCGATGGGATAGAATCGATGGAATGTTTAGTTCTGACTCAAGGATTGCATCCTTCTCCGCACAACATGGTCAGCCCTATGAGATCCCCTAATGTGGGTATCGACAGATGCAACGCCATACATATGCACGTCTGATGTCTAGAGGTCTTTTGTATCGTGGGTAGTAAGATGGCGGTGAGGGGAAAGGTTTTGGCGCACAAATTGTTTCCTAGCCATTTCTGTGGAACGACAGAGGGTCACACTAGGTGTAACAGCATTGGTTGTACATGCAAGTTACACACGATACGATCAAGCCGCACTTGTACACACATTCTTGGGGGCCTTCGCCAATCAGTTTGTCGGCACAACAAGGTAATACGAGGACAAACGGAGGTAATATCGCGGAACCGTTTGATTCGAGAGTTTATCGGGATAGGGACTAAGATTGGATTCCCTTAGGCAGGTCGGCGAGTTTAGTCTGACTGGCTTAGTACTATACCATCACATGCGTACCATAGCCCAGTCACGCAATGAATGCTATTCCTTCATTACCAACGACAAGTAGGGTCTTGATAGTGTCTGACGTTTCTTCGGCAGAATTACAGAGCATTGTGCAGCATTCACACGAGAACTTGAACGCGGGAATAAAGCCATTATTGGCTATATTGAGAGTGTCGGCCCTTTTGCATGCATACCACCCGTCCGCGAACAGGAATCTGCTCCCTGGCCGCACCACACCCAGACCCAGTCGATTCAAGCTTCCAACTTTGTCTCTTGACGATCTAGTTGACAAAGTGGAGCCAGTTTCCGTACATCGTGAGAATCCATAATTGTACCAGTCGACCCTCCTCCACCTTTTCAGGGAAGTTCGACGCGATTTTCTTGATCAAATTTCATAACATCATCTAGACTGGGAGCAGTAGATAAGATATTACGACTAAAGATTGTGTACAAGCTTGTGCAGTTTTGTCCCATTTGAGAATATATGGTGCTCTTCACGAACCTCAACCCTAGCCCCTCAGCCAGAAGAAGAGTCTCCTTCACATTTGTATACGAGTATCGGGCATCCGATCTTGAGGAAGGACGGGAGGCGCGTTACCCGATCGATTCTAGAGGTTACAACAAATGATGTCGGTGTAGACGCCATAGACGAGACAGCCTTACTCCAAAGCGACCCAAACCTCACCCCGACATTCCTATAATCCTCAGCACCCTGCCTACCTCAATTGCAAACAAATAGACTCCATCAAGATGTTTCTTGGGACTTGCTAGGTCACAAAACAAAGCTCGCCTCAAGATGCAGTCTTCGCTTCCATATGAACCCAATCACGGTTATTCCTCGGCATCGCTATCCCACTCCGTTATCCGGTGGTGACAGACTAGGCGCATCTATGCTTACCATCTTGTGTTACGAAAGCGGTGACAAATGAATGACCGTGCAGCAACAGCCGACATTCTGTCGAACCCACCACATGGGTCTTATGCGATATCAACAAAGCAGAGATACTGGATTGGCGTTTTTGTCCTGACTGAGCGCCAGTCAAGTGTACAGGAGCTATCCTCAGCACAGATGTGGATCGTGAGATACATACCCGGCATACATACACATTACATGCTGATGGTAGTGGAGTAAGCCCTCAACGCAACGCACTGCCCCAAATGATCGGAGATGCATCCATGCTTTTCCATAGGGAAACACCTTAAATTTTCTTCTTTTCTTCTGACATGCACTAATATCGTAATCTTTACCATGGCTGGTAATCGAGCGTGGGGTTCTATGCGAAAGTGGAAGGAGATGAACGCTAGCGTTTAATCTTGAAGATTCAAAAAAACCAGGTCATTTTTTGGACAAGAGAGTATCCACGAAGTCCGCATTAGTTTTCTGAAGAGTGTGGACATCGGGAGTTGTAACCGAAACAATCTGCCGACAAACAAACGGGTGCATTCAAATAACAGGGGGGTTGAGGAAAGGGGAAGATAAGCACGGGTAAATCAACTTTAATCTCATAGGGCAGAACGGGCATTGTTCCCGGCGATGCGGAACATCTTCTGGAATGGTTCATCGGGTCCCAGGGGTTATCCCGAAAACCTTGACAGCCAATCAGAACACATTTGGAAAAGATCTCCTTGTGAGAGAAATCGTCTCAGCCTTGTGGTATTGCAGAACTTTGCTGCCCTCCTCAAACATCATGAGTTTGAGGTAGATTATCCAACAGTGATCTCGGCCTTCTCAGAGTAGCCGCTAAGGGGAAAGGAGGAGGGAGAACTTCATATGGCTTGTGCTGCCCGCCCTCCTGTCACCTTCAACAGTTGGGCTGCACAGCATGATGCGGTTAATGATCGAGATCGTTTGGGTGTTTCGCGTATGCTATGCACGGTGGGGTAGTCGATATTATGGGGATTTTGGCTTTCTAATAGCTTGTAAACTATTGGTGCGTTCCCTCATCCACCAACCATGTGGTATTGATTGCCTACTTCGCTCCTTTACCTGTCCGCAACAGCTCACTTGATCCGGAGCTGGTGCGTTTCGTTGATGTCTGGAACATCGGTAAGTGTGGGACAATGCATAAGTAGTATGTACATCATCATGGGGTGACCACAAACTTGGGCGCGAACGTTCTTTTTGCGATTACCACTTGGGGAGTGTATGCATTTTTTCCCCGCAATAACAAACCCTCATATGGAACCGGTCTGTCCTGATTGAGATACTTAAAAGATAGGCCTGGCGGCGGCGCCTTCTCAAGCCGCCGACGGCCTCAGTCGCACACATTCATAGGGCGAATCATACGCTTCAAAATGTCTGACCTGCATCATGCACGTTCCAGAGCCGCAGAACTGATGCCTAGAAGATACCCTTTTACTGAGGTAGAAGACGAGAAGAGCAGGCAGTATTAATTGGGCAATGGCATTGCAATCAACAATCTCAATTGGACTGGCAACGGTACTTGCCGTACGCGCAGGCCAATGCTAATAATGTTGGACCGCCCTGACCCGCGCAAGGAGCAAGGGGATATGTGAACTCCTCCGGTCCGCGGGAGTAAAAAGAAGTCGGTTCGGGTGGCAGCAAATCACACACGCACCGCTCCACACACACGGAATTGTGTGCGACAAGGCACCAGCCGTCTGATTTCCGCCTGATAAGTTTTGAGAAGATCTTAATACCGTGCTTCTAGCGGCGAGCCTTTGCAATGCGAAACGACGACAACGGGATTCCGGGGATGGGAGAAAGCCAGGGGCGTTTCTGGCGTTTTTCAATACATAGTACTATACTAAAATAATTCAACGTCTCGCTTACTTAGGCTTTGCTGGATCGCTGGACCTGAGACAGGACTTGACGAATGGCAGACTAACAACCACGTGGTACGGGAATGTTTCTTGTGCATCACATCACATCAGTCGATTCGTTCGCCACCCGACCACCCGAGGTATGCAGAATGCAGCAGCGCGCTTTTTTCTTTTTCTAGTGGCGTTTGCAGAATGATGTAGAGGATACTCTAGAGGGAAGTACCATATCATGGGATCCATCAGTGTACATATGTACCTGCCCCATTTCTACATCGGCCTGCTCAACAAAAACCCATCTATAATTTTATTTTTTTTGTGGTTTGCACTTCGCCGCCGCTATCACCGCCAGAAGTAGAGATCTAGAGAGATCACTCTGAATCATGTCCGCCATTGGAAGCGGAATTCTAGAGCCAGAGGGGCGATAAAATATAACCCGCTTTTACTTTTTTTCTTTTCTTTTCCTTTTCGATTTCATTTGTGTTGTTGAAATTGAACATACGGTTCAGGGAGGCGGGGCGGGGGAGATAGATGTAATTGGCCGAACAAGCGAAATATTACGGTTTGCCGATGAAGAGAACCACAGACCACTGCGGGCGCGTTCCTGGGATAAGGTTACTTTTGCAAGAAAGTTGTGATTTTGATTGGGGCTGATGCGCACGCATAGCCCTTTTGAGATAATGTAACGGAACCTTCCGTTGCAGTACATGGAAATGAGAGATGATGATGATAATAATCATGATGGAAGTTGGTCCACAAGATCAGCTCTCGGGTTGTCCGAGAGGGTCCAGATTCACACTTGAGGGAGATTGTGAAGTGGTTTTTTCAGCAGATTGCGATAGAGTACTGTGGTGTGGTTTGTTAGAAAGCGCATGATACGGAACCAAAACACTTGTGTTTGAGTAGAAAGCCATGAAACCTGCGCATTGCTAGAGACGTTTTACTGTTATTTTATTTTTCGGAATCATAGATAGAAAGAAACTCTGGGCAGGAGTGCATGCGCGTGCGCGTGGGGTTAATGCAAATGTTCGAGTGACTGAATGTGATTTATATGGTAAAGGTGTGATGGATGAGTTTTAAAAAGCCTCAACACCGCTACCCTAAACGCCATTGAAGTTGTCGATGGGCTTCCAGTTGAGATGTACTTTTCCCAGCGCCGTTACCTGGATGATAGTTGTGAAGTTACTTAGAATCTACAGACCATTATAGCCAATGCCCCTGATAAAGCAAGCAAACGCGCTTTGACCATACCAAGACGATGGCTTTCTCCCCTGCCTCTGGTAATTATCCACATCTAACATCATACCTCGCATATTAAATTAACATAACACTGTCACAGCATAGTCTGTACTCTCCCTCCTACATCGTGACGGGTAAAGGGCGAGGCGTACCGGGGAATTTTCCCGCGGGGTTCGTCCCGAGCCCAATTTCTAACTAGACGAGATACTCAAGTCCTACCGGGACTAAGGTTCTGGGCATAACTCTACATCTGTAAGTCAGTAGGCAACAAGGGTGGTTTAGTGATGGTGTCTGGTCATCAGAAGTCACAACGTAAACAAAGTACAGCAACGTTTCACCAAAATACACCTTAAGAGCCCTGGAAGAGCGCGCTATCATGATCAGCTAACCAATAGCAGTAACTCTGTAAATAACGTATGGTGGTCCTATCCAACGACCAACCAGTTCACCCTTCAACGGCATGATTATTGCACTTTCAGGAGCGTCAATTTGATGAAAAGTCCAACATATACCTGGCTGTACATTCCCAAAGAGCTATATCCAATATCACTGCGACATATGAGCAGGCCGGCCAACTTTGTCCCCAATTCATCCTGTTTCTTGTAGATCCAGTCTAGAACGTAACACGGTAGGGGGGTGAATCAATCATGGGTGTCTCCATAAAGATTAGACGAGACATACAGTGTATTATCCGTAGAAATGGGGTTCCACGCGGTCGATAAGTGAAACGAATCGTCACACCGTGAGGAAGAACGATATCTGTGGGCGTTCGTTCGTGTTCGTTGGATTGCGGGCTGGCGGCAAACTCGGGAAACCCTATTCAACTTACTCTACCCGGTAATTCCTGATGGTGCATAATCTCCGTATCGAGCAACAACTAGTTTCAGCCACTCAGCACTCAGAAAAGCTTCGCCAATTTTCTCGGAATTAGGGGTTGTCGAGTTAGTTGGTGGTGGCAAATCTTTGATGCATCATAACCATCGCACAACAGCAATTGGGATGGCGCTTCTGTGAGAATAGTTCGATATGATATATTTCCTGCCGCTTTTACCTAGGGGTGATTGTAGTGGTGGTGGTGGTGATGGTGTGGTGGGCGGTGGTGATGTATGTGACGCCGCCTCCTGGTTTTACTCTGTTAACTGCGTAGTGCGCACGCCAATGAGGTTGGTTCTGTCACGGGATTCTACTTGCGAGCGGGGTGTACATAGGGATGCGTTTAAGTGGGGTGAGTTGTACATTCCCCCTAAGTTGTGCGAAAGAAAGTTGCGGAAATTCCCCTCAAGTGCGAAAGAAAGTGCAGAAATGCAAGTGGTTACTACATCATCGTACATGAGTAGGTGCTCAGTTGCGCGGGAGAGGCGGTGCAAGTACATAGCTAATTTTTTTCCACAGTGCGCTTGGCTACATATGCAACACAGCCACAAGATGGCAATGGTATGCACCCATAACAACATTTTGGCTTCGCCTTATCATGGAGATAGTGTTGGGTGGGAACATGCAGCCCTAAGATTTTTTTGGGCTTCTCATGGTCTTGGCTCTGATAGTAGAGTGTGCATCATAAGATGTGACTCGATTTGTTGTTAGGTGATGGGTCTGGTTCGAATTAGATGGCTATTGGAGCGGAAACCTGGAAAGATGTGTGACTTGTATTGCTGCCATTTGATCGGCCGTAGATTATAAACCTCTTCGTGACTGACCATAACTGAACGCCTTGGAAGTGCATTTTCACCCTTGCACCGTGCTGGCCGTGGTCACTTCTTGTCCCCACGGTCAGCAACAAAGGCCATGGCACCCGCTGATATAGGGATGCTATATCCCTCTTGAACTGCATGTAATGTTTTGCCAGAAGTCTCGTCATTTACCATCGAGGATGTTTCTCCCACCAGAGTTCACCGATCTTTGCCACGATGTAGCCACACGCTGTTAGTTTCGTGACATTCCTGACTTGACAATTGTCTGTCACGGATCGTCCGTGACTGACATCATTCCAAGGAAGGAGCTGGCCACAGGGATACCTGGTCGTTTACTACCCGGCTTATTTTGATGCCATGACGTCCAAACATAATTTACCCGCAGAGTTCATCCCATCCTATCTCCTTCCATGGATCCGTGATCCCAACACCATGTCCAATCTATCTACTGCGCATGCCACGTCAGATCGTGTCCCACAAGCCTAATCGACAGATCTTGCATCTCGGCGATATGTTTGTACCTGGCCAATTCGGTTGTTGATCAATTCCGGCTATATGATACTCCAGTTCCTGTACATGTGCCACACATACGGACCGCAAGTCTGCGCAGCACAATATCGGAAAAGCAAGGTCTCGAGGCTTGACCCTTGAACCCGGATACATATCGATCGGACTTCGGGATTCTTGAACCACGGGATTGAATGTTCAGTAACCCAAAATAGCAGCGGCAGATTTTTACCGAAACGAACATGATACTGTTGTGTTCCCTGGGTGGCCTTAAATTTCGCTTATCCAACGATCCCGTAGTGGAGCGAGATTGTGGGCCCATGCGTGGAGTAAGAAAGACCCTGGATCGATATTTGCTGGGATAAAGCCTAAAAAACTTTCGCTGCATGCAGCCCCGAATTCAATATCATCAGCTTAAACTCAACCCCGAGGCCCAAAATCCGTCGGTAGTTGTTACTACTCTTGGGCTCCGTAGGCGGAATTTCCTGCTTCTTGTGGGTGCAATCCGCATACCCGGAAAGAAGGCAATGGTTGAGAACCCTGCGGCCAAGGCAAGAACCAGGCGGGGGCGGTGATGAGAACGGCGATATTATGAATCATGCGGTGCGCGTAAAGGGGAAATTACCAATTTGGTGGTCTCGGATGCTGCAGTTTATAGTTTGATGAAGAGAGAAGGAAACGAGTTAGTTTGAGAGTAGTTGATTCGATCCGGTGCGAAGTTAGGACTGAAAGCAGTACACAGCAGTACTGTAAGTTTTAGGAGTCTAACACACTGTAGGGCAGCATCTTATCCTTGTTCCTAACGCCGACACGGGCGGGCCATTCTCCTCACCTTCCTAACTAAAATAACTTGGTTTTTGCGTGAACACATTTCAATTATCAATAACGCACAAGGGATACAATGATTGAAGCTTGATTCGAAGCGGCAGATTGTGGCAATCCCGGGACTGATACAGTTCCTATTGTGCGGGCGTCTGCATCTTCGTTTGAGAACATTCTCAATGGGCCAACGAGTATTATTTGCATGTCCAAACCCCCATCCCATGAGGTGAGGAGTTGAGACAAGACGATATGGAAACAGCAGTGACAAAAGATAGTCTTTTATAGCGACTGATATCAAGTGAGTAGAAGTAGTATAGGCACCATTGGCTGGGAATGGCTACGAACTATAGCGGATGAGAAATATAATATTTACCACTCACAAATGGCTAAAACTTCATATGGAGCGTGAATCTGGATCTTCAGGAAAATGGGGTACGGGTAAGCACCTCATATGTTTGTCGGCGCCGTACCAGCGAGGGTGGGCGAAGAAATGTATCTCAGTAGAAGGAGACGACGGGTAGCAAGAGTAGAGCTCCGCCATCTAGCCGGCCTGCCCGGAGGCGGAGGGGAGTAAGGGGCTGTCATACTCTAAGCAGAGTGAATACAGTATGATTAAAGCAAACAAAAAAATGTATCTCAGTGGGTTGACGTTCTGTGGTCATGCATGAGATATCACTCGAAAATGGGATTCTCGAGCCGTATTTTCGGTAGTTGTCTTCAGTGAGATCCCCACTACTAGCAGCACGCCAAGTATAGATTGTCGGGGTCCACGACGAAATATGTGTATAAATACAGGTTCAACCATGAGTGAGATATTATTCTGAAGAAACGACAGAATGCACAACATCGTCCTATACTAGAACGTTAGTATACCCCAATCTCCTCCAAGGTTGTAAAATAATTATAAACCCGCAACTAGATCTATACCGTGGAATCAATGGAACTGCCTGTACATTCCAGCGTTTGCCCGAGCTACAAGGGTTCTCCTTACTCTCTGTTGCATTCGGCGCGGGGCGATGATGGTGCCGTCTATATTGTCTTTCCACGCCGTGAGTATACTTCCCCCTCTGCTCGTTTTTTCGGGATTTTGCATACCCGAAACCAGCACCCCTATCCCTAATCCGTAGCAATTGCGGTAGATATGTGTCCAGGAATCTTGTGCTCTTCGAAGATACGTTAGAGACGATGTGTCTACGGTTGAATCGAGTGTATATGTTCCGACCCATACACCAAAAATTTCCGTTGGCCAACCGGCCGACCCATATGCCAACTCGTCTTCTTGGTGGATAGGTCAACCTATACGCCAATCGAGGACACTGACCCAGGTGACAAATCGGAGGTTAGTGCTGCGCCGGTCGACCGCTTTGCCTATGGTTAACCCGTATACCAAATCTTCCTGTTGGCCAACGGGAAGATTTGGCGTATGAGTCGGAACATATATGTTCTACCCCACCGGCCAAGTTTCTCACTTGGTGAAGAGGACGTCCTGTTGACCAAGAGGATATCCCCTTGACCAAGAGGGCAACTTGGTCGGGAGGGCATCCTGCCAGTTAAGATTCTTGGCTGGTAGGTAGGGTGTCTCCTACCTGGCAAGTGATATACTTGGTAGCCTAGGGTTGGATGTTTGCTGGCGGTGAAGCGGCTGTTTGTTGGCAGCGAAAAGGTGGCAGTGGTGGAGTCTGAAGCCACCGGCCTGTGAAAAAATTACAATCGCCTTGAAAGTTCAACCACCTATCCTTAGAATACATCTTATGTCTGCACTTTGTCATCCAATTTCCATTTCCCTATTTCCAAAAAAGGATTCTTGACCAACAGACTGCTTTTGGGTATCTAAACAATTCATTTACTACTCTAGTTACTGGAAACTTCTTTTCCTCAAGTATTTCTCGCAGAACGAGTTGATATTGGCCTAGGAGAGTTATCTACACAGCTTCGATATGATGATGCCTGTACTTGCTGGGCAGGAAATATCCCACCCACAAAGTATACAAATTTCTAGTCAGGAGATACTATCATCACACCAGTGCACTGTCATCGAAGTATCCTGCCAATTTGAACTAACTGCAAAGTGCATTACTTTCCGGCCAGGAGATATCCTACCCACCAACAAAGAATCTTGCCCAGTAGGACGCCCTGCAGGCCAAGATGGACTGCCTTGCACACAGCGGCCTACTTTGGAGACCTCGACAGCGTCGAGGAACTACTAGCTGCAGGAACAGTCCCAGATAGTTCACAAATGCGTGGAGGGTGGAAATGTCAAACTCCTTTGGACTTGGTCAATCTGCTTCTGGAACGACGAACTCTTGGTCGGGATCATAGCAGAATCAAGGGAACAGAAACTGAGAAATTGTTCTGGGCAAGGCTTCAGGAAATCAAAATCCTACTACAACAGAGGATCACGAAACTAAAAAGCGCACGCGAAAACTGAACCCCAACGGACTTTTTCATTCTTATTCATTCCCTAGATTTCCATGTTTGTCATGTTGGTGGAGAAAGAGCTTGTGCGCCCGTGGATTCGGACGTCGCATGGGAATGCAATATATGACGATGGAGGATCATTTCTTACAGTATGTTGTCAACTTGGAAGATTTCCAACAAACACCACCATTACTGCGCAATAACTGAACCACCGGAAGAATACAATCAGCGCAAGGAGCATAATTGAGGGTTGGGAATGCTTACGCCGCTGTGGCTGTAAAGATCTCATAGTAACCACTGTAAGTGAGCAATGTAAGAGTTGATGAAAATATCATGGTAAAGACTGCAATGAGCCAAACTTTCAGATTGTAACTCTGAATATTGTAGAGGGCGATAGTTGGGATAAGTAGAAGCTGTGTTGCGAGGATCGTCAGAGAACTCGTGACGATCCTAAGATTCGAACGTGCGAGATGAGCAGGACATGTTCGACGGTGGATTTTCTCTTCTCGTGCTATAGTTTCCGCCCCGTTAGAATTTATCGGGCACCAAAGGGTAGTGCATATGAACGGCCGTGACGAAAGGCTTTTAGCGGTCAGCAGTCGCCAGGACAGACAATTATAAGCTTAGACATACATTTCGTCTCACACCCTATCGACTGAGTAATGTAACAAATCCCTCCACCAAAGTTTGAACCTTTGGTGATGGTTCTGCCTTTGCAGACATTAGATCGTCTTAGCCATTTAAGAAGCTAGATTCTGCCGGGACGAGCGGCCTGTTCCCTTCCATCCAGTTTATCACGCTTTGAATGTCCTTCGTTTCCGCGGCTGCTATCGAGCTCACTCTCTGGTATTCAATAAGAAGTTTATCTTGCATATAATTAGGACACACATATATCAGGGTTTGAAGGCCTGAAATACCATAGTCATGCAACTTCACAGTGACCACACACACCTTCGACAACACACCTCACCGCCTAGTTTTGCCAAGACTTCCCCTTTTTTGGGCAGGTTGCGGTTTTACTTTGGCTTCATTATCACATACCTGTGTGTCTGCTCACCTTTGGAGAGTGTATCTCATCTTTACATTGCACCATACCACTCAGCATTGACACTGACCAGTAGTCCCCCTTCTGGGGCCACTCACCTTCTTTTCGGATGTTTTATTCCAGTTATGATGATTTAGGACATGCAGTGCTTGTGAGGATAACTAGGGTGTGAAAGCACAGCAGTTCAATGATGAGTTTTTCTGAGGACAGCATGCTCCGACCCACAACACTTGGAGAGGCTACAAAGACCTGCTTCTTAGGCACGTGAGCACCAGTACAGTTTGTTCCCATGGACGCATCAACCCACATAAACAGCGAAAATCGGTAGTCACATCATACGGTACTGTGCTTCCTATGCAGCACAGTTGGGGTATTCCTCTGTGATCACATCAAATGGCACCCTGTGCTTGGCCAATGTGACACTGGATCTGAACAGTTACATTTCTGGGGGAGGACAAGAATATGGTGCCCTGGGGTAATGGGAGTGGAAGAGGGGAGGGGGTGAAATTGTTGTTTTTGGGTAGTGGGTGGGGAGCTCCGCCATCTAGCTGACTCACCTGGAGGTGGAGGGAATCGGTTTTTGTCATACTCTAATTGGAGTGAATACAACATGAATAAACAACAACAACTTCACAGCGACCTCTGCGAACAACTCTCTCCGAACAGCGTTTTAATCACATATCCTAGAGCTCAGATAGAGTGGAATCCTCTCAGCCTGGTCAATATCGTTGAGCTTCTGCTCCAACTCCATTAACTCGTCTTGCTTGAATAGCAGTAGTTGAGTGTGAAGTAAGCTGAATCTCTGGAACAGACCGAAAGATGGCGAGTATTGCATGAATGCAGCAAGTCTTGGATAACCTCTACGATAGCTTTCAACTGGGATATTTTAGTGCGGTTTGGTAAACTCTCGGTGATTGAACATACTTTTAGGAGGCGCATTTCGAAGTTAGGAAGCGCTTGCTGCCGAGTCTGCTGGTCAGTACTAACGCGCAATGCATCCCCCACGCACAACTCGCACGAGTGACAGCGCTAGCCTAATAGTGCCTAAGGCAAAAACCTCGATCGGTGAATAAATGGCAGATAAATGTGCTGCATATTAAGTCTTAACCACCACCCGCTTTAGTGATTCACCTTCCTCCCGAGCGCACAATTGCATCTCCACATCTTCATATCTAGCCTATCTCCAAGTAAAAAGGCCTCCATGTTTATGCAGCCCTTTATTTGAACTGGCCGCGGCTGTATGACACTTTCGCATATTAGGTTTCATCTGAGAGATTCGGAGACGATTTCTACAGAGGGAGAGTGATTAGATGAATCTGATTAGATGGGAGATCTTGGCTAGCTGAGTATCGTTAGCGAGATCTAGAGTCGCGAAGTCTACTTGTAAAGAATAGACTTCACTTCTTTCTCAGTGTCTTTAGCTATCGGCACAACTCGACCCGGTTCTGCAACATTATCGCATCCCCTCTTTGTAGGAATGTATATCATCAAACCCCAAAGTACTTTGTCAGCGCAGCCCTGCTGCTGGAACTAGACAATCTTATCCGAGATCATCCTCAGAATAACTCTCTTAGCCTGTGGTAACCGGCACATTGGCTATAATCCACCGGAACAGGTTAAGATCTTCTTGATACAAAGACCTTGATCCTTGTGGCTGAAGCTGGAGGTTAGCATGTCACCCACCGCTTGTGCCTTGGAGCTCTACTACGTACAAGAACGCCCCGGAACCTTCGGTGCCAGTCGAGACTGGTAGTAATGTTAAGAAATAGTGTTGCACACGGGACGAGACGAGACGAGACGAGATATGAGATAGGTTCGGGCCAACTCGTCTCGTTACCCATCTAGGTTCGCCCGCCCGCCAGATCGCCCAGGCATCCGGATGTTAAATATGATCATCCAACATAGCACAACGCGGACTCAGGCCAGCCGCTGTTCTCCCACTGCCAGTTCCCATGCTTCAATCTCCGGGCGAGTTTAAAAGTGAACCTCGAATTTAGGCGGATGAATTAGGGTGTAGTAGTACAGCATTAAACTCATCGCTTTCCAGGGCTCGAGGCTAACAAATATCTCCTCAAGTTTGCTTGGAATGAGCTAGTATGTACCGATTGGGTCATCACATGGTTCATATATCATCCACGAGTATCTAGGAGATCGAGGGGGAAAGTCCGGAATATCTCGCCTGGTTAGAAACAAGATTCCGACCTGTACAGCCTCGAATCCTAGACGAATATTCGGGCTATCTCGTATCTTTCTCAACACTAGTCAAGCAGTGCTGCAGCTCGACTCTCGAGATAAGGACCGGGCCGGCGAGGCGATCCGCTTTGTGTTTTGCGGAACACACGGAAAATTTATAATGGATGGTTAATGCCAAAGATCGATGCACAACCCCCGGGACGAGCCCTCGTGAAGGGAGCCGTTGCGACTGTAGTCACGGACGTGAAGAACTGGCTCAAGGAACGACTCTGGAGCACATCCCTGTGCCTATCAGTGGAGGCTCGCCAGATTGGTCCTCCTACGATTAAGACGATGGCTATTTTGTCTCGGTCTATACATCCACAAATTTTCATATAGTAGCAGAGGTCGATTAGATTGGCGTTTCTAGCGCGCTGGCAGGGCGAGGAGGCGTATAATGAGCGGCGCATGCTAAAAAGATCTAAGCTTTTAAAAATAACAGAGCAATTAAGCGTATGCAAATCTCTTATAAATGTGAGCACTCGATACTTTTATAATGAAGCGTTGCTGTTCTTCTCATGCATTTTCGGATGATGTTCTGGTGTTAGGCATTCCTCTATTATGAACCCCAAATAAACCGAGTACTTTACTTGCATGAATTATTAAGAGGTTACATATATGTAGCCTCGTTGTAATTGCGATCTATTCAGAACCGATACTGAAAAGAACAAACGGAGAAGAGAGCCGCCCCTGCTCCAGTCATCCATTACTCCCTCACCAACAACGACTTCCTAGATACAGCAGTTGGGTGCAACTTTTCGTCTAATACCCGCTTTATTCTGTACTTCTCGTTCCCAAGATACTCCACAACAACGTAAGGTCCCGCTGGCGGTTGGCTCGGGACGAAAAGATATACTTCCTCACCGACCTGGTATGTTGAATAGGTTGGATATTACTTATTTTAGCCCTTAGTCTAGAGATCTCAGGCAGGAGATTTGCTACTAACCTGAGCTCTCTCGGTATCGGTATATCGAGACACTCGAGATCGAAATGCCGTGAGTTTGTTTGTAATCATATTGCATTCAGCCGCTTGTGGCTGTGGCATATATCCACATATTTCCTCCTCGCTTCTTCCAATAACAAAAATAAAAGCAATATCGCGAGCCCGCCTTTACCGTGAGTTCAATGTTAGAGACGCCAGTGAATGAATTGACAGTATTAGCTAGTAGGGCTCACATTCTCCAAAGATCTTCGTCTTCACTGTTATAGCTGTTTCCTGGGGGTTTCGTGCGCCCGAGTCTCCGAATTTCTGTCATGTTGGCTAATCTGATATATCTGTCTGGGGTAGATATCGCGTTAACTTGGGTTTATACTCTACTTCAGTACCGCTAGCCAGACTATGAGTGGGGCTGGTGACACCACAAATGTAAATTTTTGCGGCTGTTTCATGCAACTTTTCAACAAGATTTGGACAGGGATAATTGAACAACAAACACTGCGTTTACGGTTTCCATGCACGTCTTTCCCATAGAAGACAATCAGTCATGAGACGTGATAATGGGGCCTTTTTTACTTGTGAATGCCGAGGTTTAGGAATTCAGGGGCTGGAACGCTCTGTACATGACTGTACCTATTCGTTAGACACCAAATATGTTAGACTCTCTGACGATAGCCCACGACTTCAACCGACACATCAGCGGAAGCCTACCACGAACAGAGTATCGGAAAGTCACCGCATGTCTGTTGTACTGGCTGGAAAATGACCTCAAGGGCTGTACTGCTGAAGTCGACAAGTTACGCCGGCTCCTCGAAGATGGCTTTGAATTCTCCACATATACCTTCCAGATCCCCAACGAACGCTCAGAGGCCAATCTCCACAAGGAGCTCGCTAGCTTTGTTGCTTAGTATTCCTCCCGGTCGACATTAATCATCGTATATTATGCTGGTCATGGTGAAATGGAGGTTGATGGGCGGGCGAAATGGGCACCGTACGGATCTCCCTCCGTAGATGAGCTGTGCTAATGCCTGACGGGCAGGAGAGAATCGACTGACAGTCCGACTCTCAACTGGTTCCATATTCAGCCTTGCTTGTTTTCTGGCGAAAGAGACGTCCTTGTACTTTTAGATTGTTGCCACGCCGCTTCAACCGCACAAGAGAAACCATCTCAATCTTCGAGAAAAATCGAACTCCTCGTTGCTACAGCGACAAGTCGCCTAACTCCAGCGCCAGGTCGGCTTTCGTTTAGTTGGGTTGTCATCCGTCAGCTTCGCAAGGTTCTCGCTGATCAGAAGACGGTGTCCGTGGTCAATCTTCATGCGCAGCTTTGCCAGTTGTCACATCAAGAAATGACCGAGACACCGGTGTATGGCGATCTGTCCAGCAACGGCGAGGAGAGCATTGTGCTAGGCAAGTTTCGTCCTCCCGTCCCTCAAGGTTTCCGCCAAAGACCTGCCGCTACGTTGTTGACCGTTTCTTTGTCAGACGACCTAACGGCTCTGGAAATCACCACGTGGTTAAAGAGACGGGCACCGAGAAGCATATCGGCCGTCAAGATTGAGGCATTGGTCTTGAAAGCACGGCGGGCACAGAATCTGGCCGATCCATCTGGTGCATTCATACCCGGATCTTTACTGAGTAGGATATCGGGCCCTGCATAGGAGGAGATTATTCATGAGCTGGAAGGGCTCCGAAGGGTCATTTCGAATGCTGAAGACGGTGCAAAAACCAAAAATTACCATGATAGCGTAGAAAGTACTATTCAAGACCTCCAAAGCTCAGTCTCGAAGGTTTGTGAAGGGGCAGAGTGTGGCATTCTCTTAGATCCAGCCTTTCAAGACGAAAAAGCTCTCGACGGTATCAATCAAGGAGAGATTGCAGATCTCATCGATACCGACAATTTCAATCTACAAAAAATTGTCCTTGGATGTTTGGAGGACTCAGACGAGTTGGAAATCAGCCGAGAAGCGATAATTTTTAAATCGTCGTCAAGAACGTCACGGTTTCGTCACGGTTATCTGGATGGTCGCCCCATAGTCGTCGAATACCATTCTGCCCACGTTCCCAGCTCTTCGCAACTTCAGCAACTCCGCAAGATTACCGCACAAGTATGCAGTCCGAAACGAACGGCATTCCACATTTTGCCTGGCGTTGGATACCCTGTCGAGAGCCATCATCAACGCTTCGGTTTAGTCTTCGAAATTCCGACTGAGTATTCCCTCGAGGAACCCGTGATGCTTTTGGATTTATACCAATCCTCCCGAGGGTGTCTCTGGACGACCGCCTATTTGTTGCTCACGAGCTTGTTGTTGCCTTGGGTAACTTCCATCGTACTGGCTGGCTCCATAAAGAGCTGAAGGGCGAGAACGTTTTCTTTATGAAAAGGGCCGGAGCTTCGGAGGCAGATGATTTATTACAGCGCTCTGTGCCGTATCTCTTTGGATTCGAGTACTCTCGCATGGAAGCCGACAAATCGTCGTTGGCCGAAGACTACACGCTAGAGAATAACATTTGCCGCCACCCAAAACGCTGGGGAAAACCCACTGTTAAGTTTTTAAAGGCACATGATATCTACTCCCTCGTAAGCTGCCCACGTGTCTCTTAGCCCATTGTAACTCACCAAGCACCTAGGGCGTGCTACTCTTAGAGATCGCCCTCTGGCGAGATGTAAAAACCTTGTCTGCATACAAGCCACAGCGTGGCAGAAGACTTGGTGCTGATTACGTTAGTCGAGAGTTTCTGAGCAAAGCGGAGAAGGATCTTCCGCATAGGGTCGGAAAACGATTTAGCGCCGCTGTTAGAAGCTGCTTTTTGTTTGAGGAGGAGACGAAAGATACTACGGAATTCGAACAGAGGATGTTCTTTAAGAAGAATGTGGTAGAGCCTTTGGAGCGAATTGGATAGCTGGATAAAGGTTACTATTGTATGTTAATCCGTTTATTTCCTTAAACCCCCCATGTTTTCGCGGATCCTCTAGTAAAGTGCCCCCTAGTATTAATACATACCATTATGGGAATAATATACGCGCCTCGTAATATGTACAGTGCGAGTCGCTGTCCGTTTCGCGACCCCCTTGTAGGGTTAGGGCCCTGATTTCGTACAACGTGGATGCTTGTTTTGTATCTTGAGGCTCCTTCAACAGACACACTATGGAAGCCTCAAGATGCAAAGAAAGTATGGATAGGCGGAGCTGTTGAATACTTGATATGAGAATCAATATAAGTTTGGGTTGGGGTCACATTGTAACAAGAGCAAAAATATCCGAGTATTTAAGTCCTACATACCCAACCACGATACTTCGGAATATACAAGTGTATTTTGGACAATCGAACGCGCTCTTTGTGAGAATAGACTACCGTACATCTCTGATTCTCACCACATTTTCGTATCCATAGTATCCATAGGATCACGGTTAGGTCGCAACATGCATTTACTGGTGTCTGTAGCGTGCCGTATCTCGCTGTCTAACTCAACCAAAGATGGAGAGATGGTCATGGTGGAGTAAGGGATGCAGATAAGTTTGATGTCGCGGAAATAGCATAGGGCGAGGTCACGAAGCGTTTCAATCGCTTTCCCCTGCTTCCTCCAAGTCGTTGATAGCCAGTCAAGGAAAGGATCGCGGATGATACAGTTTGCCAGCCCGGCCTATATTATTTCCGTCAACTTGTTGCCCCACAAGAAATTCTAGACAAGTAAATAGCACATATTAGAACATCTGCCGAATGCTAGGAATTCAGCTTCTGTGAATCACCTACATTCCCATCATCTAAAGCATGTAAATTGGCTACTAGGATGGCGGATGGTTTTACTAGTCGATTAACAAGAGTCCCACATGCTTGATATGCCCAGTGTATCATCCGACTGATGATTGCCTTTATCATCCTGAAAGCAAAGTCACTATAAGCGCATCTTTCGGCTCAACGACAGCACAAGTTTTTTAGCTTACCCAAAGTGCCTAGTAACGTATACCACCGCATCCGAGTATTTGTAGAGAATGGTCGGGGAGGGATATCGTGTTATCCATTGCCCGGACACCTGTCCAGCCTCAAGGAGCCTAAGTTTGACAGGCCCTTCGACCCCACTACCGTTTGCTATCTTGAATTGCTCGGATTCCTGAACCAATGCATCCCTGCCGCCCCTCAGTCCCTCGCAGTTAGCGTAGAGTCGCACCTTCTTGTGGCTTCTCGTGGCCAGGTCCGGAGACAGATGAATGGCGCTGCGTTCCAACGTGTCCTTATCTACCCATTTTCCTACCATTGGGGTCTCAACCTCGTAGCCGGCGGGGGATTTCAACTACGAGAACATGAGTACGATACGAATTAGACCAAACCAAACTGTTATAGGATGGAGGAACTACCTCAAGCAGAGCACGCACCAACGCACTCTTACCAGCCCCAGCTTCCCCCACAAAACTGATCAAGGATGCAGTTCGATCGTGCGACCAGGGCCCCAGGGTGTTCAACCAGCTCGTGAAGTTCCAGAAGACGTCGTTTCTATGGTCCTCGAGGGGGCTACCGAACCACATGGTCTTGCGACTGAGCCAATACCTTTGGTACGAAAGACCAACCTCGGCCTCACAACTACTATATCGGTCCCCGACCACCGGCTCCTCCTCCTTTGGCGTTGCTGATGCAGTATCTGCCCAGTTGTTTCTCAATGATGAAGCTTCCGACTGCAAGAAATTAAAATCAGTCGCTGTGTAATCCGCCAATGGCGGAGGCCGATGACATTCGCTGGGAGCCTCGAATATTTCGGTAAATGTAGGTTTTGCGAGTGCCGGTGGTACTGGCTCTGGGAGTTCTGCAGAACCTGAAGTAGACCAGGATGATACTCCCGGCCTAGCAACACTACTATTGCTATTTGGCTCGCGTGTTGGTGGGTGAGAGACCTGGTATGTCTCTAAGGTTATATCACTTTCCGTCCCGGGGCGGTAATGATCGCCGTTGGTCTGATAATGCTGCACATGGTTCACCCCCATATTGCAACATGGTATGTTTCTTTGGATGCTAGAATGACTTGATTGATTGACTTCTCTCTCGAGGGCATAAGGCCCGTATATGTACAAGTTCCCATATGCATACGCGTATGCTCTATCTGACACGAGACGCATCACCCTGGTCCTGATGCATATCCTCATACAGCCACCATCTTCATACAAGTCTTCATTCTCATACAAGACATCAGACGGTGCTGAGACTCACGATCTAAGTACAAATAAATATCACTTATTACGAGTGACGACATATGATTCATAGGGGGGCTCTCTCGCGAGCTCTCCGAGTGTCACAATAGAGTACACTGCGGTTCTGCGCACGACGGAAAACCACTTTTATATTGATCGTTGTGCTAGTTTCTAAGGGCGAAAAACTGTTGCATCCCCTTCCCGGAATTGCCTCGTCTGTAGACGGGAAGGCTTCTATACATGAGTACTTCATACCAGTAATAAGTGTGAGTCGAGTCGGCTTAAGTTGAATATTTGAATGGAGAGCGGATAACCTCGAGTTGGTCTGGGAGGAGCGGTCCATTTTCATTAATGAACTTTTTGAGGTCAACATAGGTTAGGTATTTTACATGTTTCGCGGTGCCACCCAAGGCGGTGTGTAGTAAACAGAAGTCACTAGCGAACCAGTCATCGGCGGCTGCATCAATTGAGCCGAAGACGGAAATAAGATGAGTCTTATCGTCGAGTTGGTAGACGTCGGCCGATCCAAACCGCGTTCTTTCAAGCAGAGTGTGGCCAAGGGCAAGGAGCAGGTGCGGGGGGCTGCATTTCCCGCGGAGTTCCTCAATGGATGTAAGCAGGTGGTCGCGATCTTCAATGGTAGGATTGATGGTAATAACTCTCATAAAAGTGTCACTCCTGGTGCCTAACCAGAATGACTGTTAAGCCAGCCATAAATACAAGTACGCAGAGTATCGATGCACTTACGAGGCATTCTAGTATCAACTGCTGCTCACGAATTTTTTGTCGATGCTCATCTAGCGTTGCCTCATGTTTTGATAATGTGGTTTGAAGTTCGAATATCTTGTTAGCAAGGTGAAGCTCTCGTTCTTCCAGTGGCAGATTCCACTTTAGAAGTAGAGTGTTAGTAACCATGCATATTGCAGTGGGTTCAACTTACAAAAGAATCATCTTCAAGTTATTTGTTGTATACCATAATTGATCCTCCTACGCTTCCTTCCACCCTAACGGACGGGTGAAGAGTGTCTGAAGTGATTTCCCAATAGTGTCATGCAGTGTTCCTAAGCGGCCAGGCCCGGCGGGCCTGCATGAAGCCGGGCCTGGCCGCCACCAAGGCAGGCCTCAAAATCAAGGCCGGTCCCCAGGCTTTTTGCGGCGTGGGCTTTTCAAATGGAGGCCGGGCCGCTTAGGAACACTGGTGTCATGAAACCCAAGATTCACTTAAGAGGTATTTGACAGGTACTGTGAAGTCCCTGACGATATGGACGCCGGTGTTTTCGTGAGTGGTTTCGTGAGCTTTGCCATGTGTTGGCGGGACTCGAATCATGTTTAACGAAACGCCAAACGCTTGAAGAAAGATCGAAAAATGGAAGAATGCCAATTTCCTGGACGTCACACATACTTGGCTGAAGAGACGCTTGAAGGAAGAAAGAATGGAAAGGGAAGAAATATCGTAGCAACCCGAGAAAAAGGTGAGCGTGCCATAATCAATATACGCTGGCCGGACAGGTGTCTGCAGTCTGGCATCTCCTGGATCGAGTCAGACTGACGGGCATTTGAGTAGACATTGTTTGAAGTGTGGGTGTGAAGTGGTGGAAGTACGGCAATGTTGTTGTTTGTAGTATCTTAAATGGGTGGTGAGCAGTAGAAAGTACAAAGAGCTTGTATAGTGAAAGGTGCCAAGGAGAGCTAAGATGAGGATGGTGGGGGTTCGGATGTGATTTTAAGAGATGGATGTTGTCAAAGCACATATCTGCAGTGCTGCATTGATAGGGGCAGCAAATCCTGAATGACCTCGAATGACCTCGAATGACACCAGCAAAAGTCAGCCCACAACTTGTCTCGTGCCCAGCCTCCTGTGGTGTTGCCACTCGTGCCTTGTTATCAGTTACCGAGCGAGCTTGCGAGCGAAGGCAATGAGAGTCTAAGGACGAGACAACCTATAAACAACGTTCTTCGCACTTTCAAAGCACCGCAGTCAACAATTCCGTAAGTGTTACCTCATCCTGGTCGCTACATCACATCGCTTCTCTTCACCACCTTCGACACTTCGCGTCTGTGCGTCTCGGCACCTACCGCCTGTACCACATTTGCTCAACCCAATCCCTGCTCATTAGCCGCCATACATGAAGCACCCCATCCGCCAGCACCTCCGCAGCTTCGCAACCGCCATGCCCCCATCGCGCCTCCGCTTCGCCCCTCTCTCGCCCACCGCGCCTCCCACCACCGCCCCCTCCCTCGCCGGCATAGTCTTCGACGTCGACGGCACCCTCACGCTGCCACAGACATGGATGTTCGTGAAGATGCGGACGGCACTCGGGATCTCTCCGGGCGTCGACATCCTCTCGCATGTCGCGTCTCTCCCCTCGCCGGACGCCGCAATGGAGCTAGTTCGCGGGATTGAGCGCGAGGCGATGCTGAGGATGCAGCCAAGTAAGGGGCTTGTCGAGTTAATGGAGTACCTGGAGCGCCGCGCGGTGAGGAAGGGGATTTTGACACGGAACTATGAGTGTGCACCCGCGCGCTTCGTTTCTATGGGGGCTGAATGGGGCTGACGGGGGGTAGGGATCCGGTACGTTGGCCTGGGGGGTGGGTGGATTGTGGCTTATGAGATTAGGTGAATCATCTTCTCACACATCACCTCCCAAAAACGCTTTTCGAGCCGATTGTAACGCGGTCGTTTCACCCGCCAAAACCGGAGCCCGATGGGATATTGTTTATTGCGAGACAGTGGGGGTTGGAGGATGCGAAGAGGCTGGTTATGGTCGGGGATTCGATGGATGATATCGCTGCGGGACGGAAGGCGGGTGCGGCGACTGTGCTGCTGGTTAATGAGGGGAATAGAGAGCTTGGGAACCATGAGTTTACGGATTGTGTTGTTGAGAGGTGAGTTTTCTGGAAGGGAAAGGGATTGAGGCTGACGGGGGTAGGCTGGATGAGTTGATTGGTGTGTTGGAGGGGGGGTTTAGGGAGGTAGTTAGGTCAAGGAAAAAGGTCGAGGAGGAAATGGAGAAGGTTGAAGAGGCGGTTGCATGAAGAAAATGGGAGTCGTAATTGTAATATATCTATACTCTCCAGTTTCTTCATTCCCTTCACCCAATTCATTCATGGGAATATGAATACATTATCACCAGAGTACACACTGAGTGACCCCAAACCTCTCCAAATCAATCACATGACAGCTTAGTTAACCTAGTTTCCTAATTGAGCTTAATTAACAATGAAGAAATTTCGGCCTTACCATAAAGAAGAGCCCTACAAGTTTGTTCTGTTGTAATAGAAAATCAGATCGGTTTCTTCCTCGAGTGTGATCGGATCTTGGCTCTGCAGCCACGCAAGGAGCTTGTGATGATTCCATTTCGTCACATCATCCTAGGTGGGAGGCGGTTCTGAAGCGCTGCGTGTGGAGGCACCTGCAATATACGATTCTGATTACTGCTGTGATTTTCACCAAAAGTTGAGATTGTTACGAACCAGTAGCCAAGATCATAGCCGCGTCCAAACCTACAGCCACAATGGTTTATATCACCCAGCACCATTCCATCTCGCCCTCTGGTACAGTATATCGATCTGCTTTTAGTGGGGCTGGGTTAGCAACTGAGCCAAAGAGCAACTAAGCCAAAGACGTAGAATTCTGGGGTCCTACCGAAGAAAATAGCTCTCATATAGACCTCATGATCATTGAAACTAGGCTAAAGGTATCTCTGGCCCGAAAACGACGCTGACCGCGGAAGAAAACTTGCTACTGATGAGATGGAGTTTCAGATGTGCAGATGGCGGAAGAAAATACTCCATCAAGGTGGGACATGTCCAATGAAGACCTGTCCCAATTCACTCGGCGGTGAGGTAGAATCACCCAACCAACATAGATGGCTGTTCAAATAGCTTTGTCCTAGAACCCCAGCATCCAGCACCACGCTTATGGCCTTGGAGTTAAGTGTCCTGCTCATTCTTTCAGCAGCGCCATTCTTATATTGGGTATGTGGTGCTGTTACGTAGGAAATGCTAGCGCTGTTGAGTGGAATGTTGAATTCTGTGCCATTCTCGCATCAGAAACGCTTGATTTCATAGCCCCCATTCCCGGTAATGGTTGAAATTAGATGTGACTTCCCCCGCGGATTTCGTAATAAGGGAATAGACCTCCTCCCAACATGTGCAGCCGTCAGTATATACCACAAAGTATGCAGTAGCACTCAGTGAAGGAGTCTTGAAAGCATAAGTGCTTCCATATGTATTCACCGGGAGCTTCTGCAGTGCTTCGCCAAAAATCACCCAGGTGATATCGGGGCCACTACGAATGCTTCATCATTAGCTTCATCCATGCCATGATGCGAATAGAGTCTTGCTGTCGAACAGGGCACATACGTACCAGCTGCGGGTCGAAGTTAGTGTATGGGAGGATCACTTGCAGCCGTGCCAGCGCTCGGAGAACAGAACTCACTTCTGCCTCCAGAAATGCTCTGTAAGTAGCCCCTGAAGCTGGTTCAGACGAGATATTATGACAGGTTTTTTTAATACCGAATGTCCAAGAGTGAGCGGAACCCTCAGCAAAATCTCTAGGGGCGCAAATGTCGGAGTTGGTTAGCTCGAACGGCTTGTTTGTTCTTGCCACATTTCTTAAACCATCCGCATTAGCTGTAACTCAACGTTGATGGAGTTGTGTGCAGGGCCATATGCGATTGTACTGCTCGCTAATTAAGACACACACATTCCACATGGTGCCGTAATGTTTGGCAAACAGTCCATAATGCAGTGTAATATGAAAATCGCTCCAGTGGATCCAGGAGTAGGCCTCTGGATGCAGGAGCATCCAAATTCCAGTAGTCCAAAGGTGGAACCCGAAGATCCTCATGCCATTTCTCAGCTAGAATGCGAGCGCGATAACGGCCTGCCGGAAGTGGGGTTGTTTGAGGATTTATTGTATTGCCGCGGCTTTACGAAGAAGCTAGTGTTTGGCGAAACGGACAGGTGTTCCGGAGTGGCATTTCGGTCAAGTATGAACATGATCTGTGCTGGGCCACTCTGAGGATGGTCGTTAAAATAGTGACTCAGCCAGTCAGATGTGTAGCAGGTTTAGTCCGACCGCTGC
>Ga0307512_10000802_pt1 | contig 46468 bp, 70 predicted proteins | sample 14_EM_MG_FD_200267 | JGI IMG/M metagenome (GOLD analysis project Ga0307512, IMG submission 200267) | Populus trichocarpa ectomycorrhiza microbial communities from riparian zone in the Pacific Northwest, United States - 14_EM | ecosystem: Host-associated > Plants > Roots > Unclassified | place... | reverse complement strand
AGCGCGCCAGGCACGTCTTTAACGAGCAGTGGCAGATACCAACCCAACGTACATGGGTTCATCCTGGGGAAAAAAGGTACGAGTGTGTCAGTGAGCCACAGACATAACACCCGAAAATAGTAAAATGATCAAGACCAGGAAATACACATTTACCAACGGGACGAACGGTGTATACGATCGAACGCCCCGGATGAGTTGAGAACAAGGGCGAAATAAAAGGACGTAGGGGTAAATGCAGATTACGATAAGTCAGCGAATGACACGTACCTGAAGTCAACCATTTCGACGTCGTGACACCCCCTCAACACCTTGATGATGCCTTTGGTGCCTTTGAGTCTTGACCCGATGATCGTGAGTTTGTTGAGCCTACGCAGGCCCTCCAGTGGTTTCACGTCGTCGAGAAAGTTATAATTGAGGTTCAGCACACGGAGGTTAGGCATGAGGGCGGAAAATTTTGCGGGGAGTTTCGACAGCCGGCAGGCCGCGATTTCGAGGTAAATCAGATTGTAGCATGGTTCGGAAAGAAAATCCGCTGGCAGGGGGTTGCCTGTTTTGTGGTACCGTCAATTAACAATTGGCATGAAATGTCGCCGACGTTCGGAGTGGAACCCAAATTCACTGACCAGACAAATATAACCGCTTGGCATCTCGTACGTCCCGAATTGAGAGGGATCTATTATTTGAATTGAACCAACGGGTCGCTCGTGTGGTTGAAACAGGGACTCACAGGCCGCTTCCTCCCTGATTGCGTAAACTCAAGTTTTCGAGTTTACTTAGCCTACTCGCTTTCTTGAGCTCTGTGAGGGAATTATTGTCGACGTAGAGCATCCGCAAGTTTGGGAAATGGCTGGCGTCGAGACATTTCAGTCGGTTGGCGCTCAAACGCAATATGCGCAATCTGGGCAAGATGCCGTGAGGATTGATGTCATCAAGAGAGTTGTTGTCTACATTAGACAGGAAGCACGAAAATTAGCAAAAATGGTGGTCGAATTAGCCCAAGCGATGCATGAGAAAATGGAAATATCTGGGGAGGAATAGCAGCGGAGTCTGCCATAAAGAGGAGATCGTGTGGAGCCGTGGGGGAAGGTCGGTTTTGGAGAGATTGCATCGCCGATTTATCCGATCCCACTAGCGGATTTATGGGTACAAGAGCACTCACCGAGATTCAGGACGACCAAAGACGGTAGAAGGGAGAGTCCGGCTACATGCTGGATCCGGTTCTGGCTTGCGTTGAGCACCTCGAGTCTCGGCCTAGAGAAAAAAGGAGGGGGGACGTGAAAAAATGGAACAAAGCCACGCCGAAGCCAGGCGTGAGGGTGACAGTGTGGGTGTGACAACGGGGACATGAAACGGTGCGTTAGCAAGGTGTTCTCCGGGTATGGACGGTACGGGAGAAAGGCTCACCAGGAACCTGGTGTGAAATCTATGTCGGTAATGCGATTTCTCTGGACACTAAGCTTGACTAGGCAGTCCATGCGCTGTAAGCCTTCTAAGGATCTGATGTGATTCCCATCTGCACGAAGTTCTCGAAGATGCCGGAGGCATTCCAGTTCTAGACGTAATTTCGTCGGCTTCGATCAGTTTGGGGTAGCATAATGGAAACTTACGGCTCAGACTTTCGACGTTGTTATAACTAATGTCAAGGTGCTCCAAGCTGAGGAGATGGCTGAATGATGTTGCCCTCGTTAAGCTACCGTCACACGACGCCAAAAAATTATTGGAATCAGCTTGAATCACGCCCCTGCGGTTTACACAAACCTATTACGCGAAACTGATAACGACCTGACCGAGGCGGGGACCCCGCTCAGCCAGGCCAGCTGGTTGGAATTACTACCGACAGGTCAGTCATCATCACCAGAGATATAGAATCGGATCTGACACACAGCGATAAAGTATGTAACCGTGGAAGAAATTCTTTCAGCCTTGCGACACTCTCGATGCTCTTGTTCGATAAATCGATGCAGCTCAACTCTTCCCAGTGAGGCTCGAACGGTTGTACATCAGTGATGACATGAACGAGCTTGTCATGCGCAACGCCAAACGATGCTTCAGTCAAGAAAGTCGCATTGAACCGAGCCTCCACTCCCGGTGGTGATGTCGAGTGCTGCGATCGTGCAGGTACCCGCCTAGCGATATCCGAGGTCAGAACCCTAGTGCCTGACGTGTCATCGGTGTCAAGAGGGTGTTTGGCGTCAGGAAGTAGGGTGCCAGCAGGGGGTGTTGCGGGACCGTTGGGACTTGACGGCGACTTATCGCCGATACCTATGGAGAATGGGATTAAGCCCCTTCGTATATCTTAAAGCCATTTTTTTCGTACTCTCGAGACCATCTAGCATCTCTCCAATCCGCTTTGACCGGGCAGACGGTTCAAAGGACGAGTACCCAATAAGGACTTGGCCGACTAGTTCGCTGTCGCTGCTATCCGCGTGCGTGCTTCGCCCAAGCCCCCTGATGGGGCCTTCTCGCTTACCATCTGAAAAACTAACAGACCGTCGGTAGCCCGGCTTGCCTGCGGGAGTCTGGTTGTTACTTGTGACTGGGTCTACAAATGATACGGCAGGGCTGGCAACTGCGCTCTTTAAGGCGGAACGAATAGGCGTGGGCACGGACACTTCACGAGATGGAACGGGGGCGCTTTTGACTACGGCACGGGCGTGCTCTTGGTGGGTTTCCTCATCACTTGAATACTGATCAGAGGCAACGTCAGGTCGACCTTCGAGGGAGAATGATGCAGATAGAGTGCTGATGTCGGTCACATCCTCGTCGTCGCTATCCGAATCTGTGGTGTCATCCTCGTCACCTGCGGCCCGCGTGCGGCCATGGGAGGGTCCATCGAACGAAAAAGAGGTGAGTTCCATTTCTTCCTCATCAACTACTTCGTCGACATCGCTGTTGTCCGTCGATGGGGGCGCTTGCTCTCCAGGACCGTCACCAACGAGAGATTCTTCGCGCAGACTCTCGATATCTCGAAATGGATCTTCGCTCTCCGTATCGATCTCCGTACTTGCTCCACCTCCGCCTTCCGAGATTCTTAGCGGTTCGATCGTAGTTGTCTTGACCCATCGCATCATGACTTTGTCAAACACCATCCTTCCAACACGCTCCGGTAGAGCAGGTACGTCTTCAGGCCCGATACGCGTGATTTGCGCTGGCCCCGGGTGCTTCACAAAGGAGCCCGAGCTTCCCGTCGTTAGGGTGGTCCCGGATACCGTGCTGGAGGAGACAAATCGATTGAGATCCTCGTTAGGTCTCCCCGGAACGGTTGGTAAAAGGTTGGCCGCCGGCCTAACCGCCGAGGAGAGGAGAGCATGTGTACCGGCGCCAATGTCAAGTGCAGGGGCATTGTGCCGTGGAATCGGGCCAGGCGGCTGAGGCGGTGGAGATGGAGGGGGAGCGACAAGAATGGGGGGTGTGGGGAATTGTGCGTAAATACGAGATGTGTTTAAGGAGGCCGTACTGGTATCCTGTTTCAGGTGGTCAGCATTATCACATCGAATTCAGAAAAACATTACCAAGAAGGAATTTCTTGATGACTCGCTCCGTTGGACAGTTGGCGGAAGACACCGCAGGTTTTGAAGGGAGCGATGGGGAGGGGATGACATGGGAAGTAGTCGGACAGACCGAGAAGCATCGTCAACATTAGGAGATATGTCCGTAGCATCTGTAGAAAAAATGCGCTTGGATCCCTTCATATCCTGTTTGAGCTGAGCCATTAAGTTCTCCGCCTGTTGCCTGTACCCCAAGGAGGAATGTCCCTTCCTTTTGTAGGTGACCATTGACCCAGCTACGACTGAATCTTTGGTGGTACGCTGTGAGTCAATATGATTGGAGGTTTGCATGGCTTTTTAAACATCAGTGGGATGAAAGGCGCTCACGCGATGCTTCACTCACGTTGGTCCCGCACTCCAATTTTACAGGGCGTGTTATCGATTGAGTTGGGAGATGGAACAGAGGAGGCGGATGCAGGGGTTGAGAAAGAGAAATCCCTCGCCTTCTTGATCTGGGCCATAAGAAATCTGGACTCTCCAACATAATCCTTTCTACAGCCAGGGCGCCTTGCGCTGCAGCTGGCGCGGTTATTCGAGCCATGAAATTCACTGGCAGGGCTAAGCTTAACCCGCTTCGCACTCCGCAATTCGATCGAACGGTACTGTGATGTCGCCTCGGAGACAGGGGGGAGACCGAACGGCGACGATGTATTAGCGACAAGATTTCCCGTGTTACTACCAGAAGGTGAATTGATAGCGATAGAGTCAACCATGGCAGATAAGTGATCACGGGTAAAGGTGTCATATTGAAACTGAAAAAGTCGGAGGGGAGGATCCATTATAGGAGCGACAGGAGCAGCAGTACGTGTAACATGCTTATCTTGGGTATCGCTAGGGGATGCGATGTCAGTAAAGGTTGTAGGACGTGGGACGGTGAATGTGAATTGGCAAGACATATCTGGCTGCCAACTATCTGCGCCAGCGAGACGACGGACTACAAGATCTTCCTGACAGTTGACAGGAGCCACGGATGAGACTCGTGCGACATATGGTTGTGATGGGGGGGAGGGAATGTTACGCGTTGGCCGTACGGAGGTTCGGGGAGAAGGGGGGTCGAACATGCGCTCAAGGGCAATGGGGCTGAAAAAATCTTTGACTAAGCCCTTCCTCTGAGCGAAATTTCTCTGTGGAAGTGCTGGAAGTGCGTCTTGGCGGATCACGAATGTACCAAGAACATCCGCGACATCTGTATCTTGGCTAAGGCCCGTGCCACTGTGATGGAGTGAACCAACAGGGATAGTTAGGGAGATGGAACGAGTGTTGGGCTCAGAAACATCGTCGCATTCGTCTGGCCACTCGTCCTTGAGTTCGTCCGTTTGCCAAGCGGGCTGAGGCGCCATGATGTTCCGTGTAAGAGGATGTCAGGCTGCGCGCGGTTTCCGAGCGCTCTCTCGTAACACGTGATCGCGAAATGTTGGCCGCCACGATAACCTTATTATATCAACCGAAACTGAGCGAGCCAAACCTTGCACTGTGCAGTGCAGTGCACCGGATTCAATGCCCAATGTTGCAGCCAGTCCGCTGGTAACAGCTTCGTCGTCTTCTTTATGTATACCACGTCTTCCTTTAGCCGAGACCCATTTTCAAGAATGCCGGAACCCTGGGGTCTCACTATCGCCACCCCGTCAAGCAAAACGACAGCCGGCCACAGCGATGGTGGAATCTGAGGATGAAGATCACCTACTCTGTTCAAAGCGCACCATTATTCGCCACAAGCGGCAGAAAATTGGCAAGATCCGAACTCTTGATACACACGAAGAGGCCGTCTCGACCGCCATCAGGGGTAGTAAAATCTTCCAGCACCTCCAAGAGCAGAGGGCGCGGCTTCCCATTGCGCGAGGTAGGTTTATTTGCGAATCTACATAGGAATGACGAGGCTTCTACCCATTCTCTCACCATGTAGGGCGCGAGTCACTCCTGTGCAGTATCGCAGCGAATGAAGTAACTATCATTCTAGGCGAGACAGGGTCGGGTAAGACCACCCGTACGTCCCCGCACACTTTCTTTCCCCGGGGTTATTCTGACCCACGACTCTGCCTTAGAGCTTCCGCAATATCTACTCGAAGGTGGTTCTTACCGTGGTCAGATTGCTGTCACGCAGCCTCGTCGCGTTGCCGCAACATCACTTGCTACCCGCGTCTCCGCTGAGCAAGGGCAACCTCTCGGCACGCTGGTCGGGTATTCGGTGCGCTTTGACGAGCGGGTGAGCCCAAGCACGCGAATCATGTATCTCACGGATGGGATGCTCGTGCGAGAAATGATGAACGATCCATTTCTCGCGTGCTACGACGTTGTTGTTGTGGACGAAGCACATGAGCGCACGCTGCGCACGGACATTGTGCTCGCAAGTTTAAAACGCATTCTGGCCCTACGGAACGGTAGTGGTGCTGACCGTGGCGACAAAGGAAAACGCAAGGCAAACCCACTCAAGGTTGTTATCATGTCCGCAACACTGGACGCAGAGAAGTTCAGCAAATTTTTCGAGAAGTGTGTCCTCCGGAATTCTCATCATTCTGAAATTAACAATTGACAGTGCCCCGGTGCTCTATGTCAAGGGTCGTCAACACCCAGTGTCAATATTTCATACCTCTGCCAGCCAAAATGACTATTTGGATGCTGCATTACGTACTTTTTTCCAGATCCACGTAGATAAGCCTCCTGGAGATATTCTTATTTTTCTCCCAGGTATTTCCCTCTTCCCTGCGTTCCTCTTTGTGGCGAGTTCTAATCATATCTAGGCCAAGATGACATCGAGAACCTCGAGAGTGCCCTGCGCATGTATGCCAATCAACTCCCCCAGGACGTACCTGATGTGGTCATATGTCCACTGTACGCATCCCTTCCTTATTCACAACAGACAAAAGTATTTCTTCCCACGCCGCCCGATTCGCGCAAGTGTATCCTGGCCACGAATATCGCGGAAACATCCATCACAATCCCAGGAGTGAGATACGTAATTGACTCGGGGAAGCAGAAAGAGAAGCGGTATCTGGCAAGAACAGCCGGAAGTGGTGAGTAATCAAGATACCTTTCCTCTACTGTTTCTGACTAGTTGAATGCAGGATTTGATACCCTACTGACGACAGATATTACAAAGTCTTCTGCCATGCAACGTGCTGGTCGCGCCGGGCGTGAGGGCCCTGGTCTATGCTTCCGCCTCTATACCGAGGATGCGTTCAACTCCATGGCCGTATCTGCTGTGCCAGAAGTGCAACGTAGTAGCCTGACATCAGCATTTTTGCAGCTGAAAGTCATTGGCCAGGACCTGGACGCAATGCCTTTCATGGATAAGCCAGATCAGGAATCCGGTATGTGTCGGTCGTACTAATACGAGATGCCGTTTGACGCCGTTCAATTAGTTGGTTCGGCCTTACGGACACTCTGGCTTCTGGACGCTATTGACGATTCCCGCCGTCTGACGGACTTTGGACGGTCACTTGCTATGTTTCCACTAGAACCCCAATATGCAGCGGCCGTTCTTGCCTCAGTAAAGCACAGCTGTACAGCTGAAGTCATGTCCATCGTTGCGTTGTTATCATCGTCTTCCCCCCTGTTCCCGGACTCTTCATCGCAGCGCGACGCAGCGAACGAAGCTCGGATGAAATTTCGTCACAACTCTGGTGATCATTGGACCATGTTGAACGTGTTTCGTGCGTACGACGAGGTATGTACGTCGGAGAGCAAGAGCGGCCGTAAAGACTGGTGCAGGCGTAATTTCGTAAATCAACGTGCACTCCGTGAGGCAGAAAACATTCGGACACAGTTGCGGGGCGTCTGCGAAAGGGTGGGTATTGACTGGAGCTCATCGTGCGGAGACGAAGAAAGTCCCCTGCTTCGGAGTTTGTTGAGGGGTTTGTTACAACACGTGGCATTACTACAACCAGACGGCACTTACAAGCAGGTGATGGGCCCTTCGGTACGCTTGTTGAAGTCTTCACCTCGTAAGCTATTGAAAAAAAAAAGGTTGTGAAGATTCACCCGAGCTCATTTTTAACGGAAAAGCGGTCGCCGGCCATCATGTATAATGAACTTGTGAGTCTTCGCATGTTGAGATTGAACGCCCTTTTCTGAGATGCGTTTGTAGGTATATACGACAAATATCTATGCCCGAGGGGTATCAGCGGTGTATAAATCATACATTGCTGAATCCCCGAAGTTTAGTGGCATGAGAATATCATAGCGTTATCGCCTGTAGTTCTGCAACGGTGTGTGATGTGTGATCATAATACGGCCAACTACGCTATGTAATACAGCTCAGGTAAACTACTACCTCGTTGGCGCGGAATAAACAAACATGGCATGGAAAGAAAAACGAAAAATGAAAAACGAAAATGAAAACGAAAGAAAGAGCAAAGGACAGTGAACAGTGATACATGACTTGACCGCGATGCCGAGTCACATGCACGTATAATATTAATATAGTATCCCGACTCTCGGCATTTGCCGCCGGAGGCGGATTGAAACCGGGTTTGTGTGCTGGCCAAGCTCCGAGGCTCCCAAAACAACGGTCAACTCCCGTCGTCCTTTTCCCCTTACTCTACCACCTCATCACATTGGCCATGTTGCAGAGGCATGCTTTGAGGCGTATCCGAGGTGCAACTGGCAGGTCCAGGTTGGCTGTCGCCCCCAAGCAGGCCTCTCTTCTACTCCACCGCGACCTCGCTACCGCAGCCACCCCTCCATCACCTAACGATCCTTTCGCAAATGGCACCAACACTCACTACGCAGAGGAGATGTACCGCCATTGGAGGCAAGATCCGGCTTCAGTCCACGCGTCCTGGAATGCCTATTTCTCTGGCCTGGAGAAGGGACTGGGTCCTAACGCTTTCCAACCTCCCCCGAAGTTTCTTCCTGCTCCCGCAGACGGCGCACCCGCGCTCCACGCAGCTGGTGGTGCTCAGCTCGATGACCATCTTAAGGTGCGCGCCAGAGGGTTATCATTGTTAGTGTCGAAGCTAATTCCCCACGTAGATGCAACTGCTGGTCCGTGCATACCAAGTGCGCGGACACCATGTCGCAGAGCTTGACCCCCTCGGCATACTTGATGCGGATCTTCAGGATTTTCATCCTCCAGAGCTTGAATTGAGTCACTACGGCTTCACGGAGCGTGACCTTGACAAGCAAATCACCCTGGGACCGGGCATCTTGCCCCACTTCGCCACCGAGGACCGAAAAACTATGAGCCTCGGGGAAATTATCAAAACCCTTAAACGCATATATTGTAAGCAACCTATCCTCATAATTGGCTTTTGTTTATCGGGTATTAGGTGGCGCTGTTGGGATCCAGTACGTCCATATCCCAGACAAGGACCAGTGTGATTGGATCCGTGAGCGCATTGAAGTGCCCAAACCTTGGAACTACACCTTGGAGGAAAAACGGATGATCCTTGACCGCCTCATTTGGTCCGAGTCCTTCGAGAAGTTCATTGCTAGCAAGTATCCCAACGAGAAGCGCTTTGGCCTTGAAGGTTGCGAGTCTCTCATTCCTGGAATGAAAGCTCTTATCGACCGCTCCGTGGACCATGGTGTCAGGTATGTCACCATAGGGATGCCCCATCGCGGCCGTTTGAACGTTCTAGCAAACGTCATTCGGAAGCCTCTCGATGCGATACTCAATGAATTCTCCGGTGCGGGGGATCCGGATGACTTCCCAGCTGGTGATGTGAAATATCACCTCGGTGCCAACTACGTCCGTCCTACGCCTTCCGGAAAGAAAGTTTCTCTGTCTCTCGTTGCCAATCCATCACATTTAGAGGCTTGTGACCCGGTTGTCCTCGGCAAAACTCGCGGGATCCAACTTTTGGAGAATGATGAAGCTACGCATTCGGCGGCCATGGGCGTTTTGCTCCATGGTGATGCCGCATTTGCTGGACAAGGCATCGTTTACGAAACTATGGGCTTCCACAATCTCCCATGTTACGGTACTGGTGGAACGATCCATCTGGTCGTTAATAACCAGATCGGCTTCACCACCGACCCACGTTTCGCGCGATCGACACCTTACCCTTCTGACATCGCTAAATCCATCGATGCCCCAATTTTCCACGTAAACGGTGACAACACAGAAGCTGTCACATTTGTTTGTCAACTTGCCGCAGATTACCGCGCCAAATACAAGAGGGATGTCGTCATAGATATCGTCTGCTACCGGCGCTACGGACATAACGAAACCGACCAGCCAAGCTTCACCCAGCCGCGGATGTACCAAGCTATCGCAAAGCAGCCAACTGCCTTGACGCAATACACGAAATTCCTTGTCGGCCGTGGCACGTTCACCGAGAAAGATATCGATGAACATAAGAAGTGGGTATGGGGCATGCTCGAGACCGCTGCCGATGGCGCAAAAGATTACGTCCCAACTAGTAAAGAGTGGCTCTCAGCGTCATGGCCAGGTTTCCCATCACCGAAGGAACTCGCGGAACAGGTTCTCCCGGTGCGCGCCACCGGTGTAGACGAAACAGTCCTCAAGCACGTTGGCAAGGCCGTCTCATCCTATCCCCCAGACCTCGGCGTCCACGGGAATCTCGCGCGCATCATCAAAAATCGAGGCAAGGCCGTCGAGGATGGCCAGGGCATCGACTGGTCTACAGCTGAGTCGCTTGCCTTCGGCTCCCTCGCACTAGAAAAGAAGCACGTGCGCCTGTCAGGCCAGGACGTCGAGCGCGGCACATTCTCTCAACGACATGCAGTCCTCCACGACCAAGAAAACGAGCGACAGTACGTCCCTCTGAACAATCTTGGCGGAGGACAAGCGCGCTTTGTCGTTTGCAACTCTTCTCTATCCGAGTATGGAACGCTTGGCTTTGAGCTTGGTTACTCCCTCGTTTCACCTGACACGCTAACGATATGGGAGGCTCAATTCGGTGACTTTGCCAACAATGCACAGGTCATCATCGACCAGTTTATCGCATCTGCAGAGCGCAAGTGGTTGCAGCGGAGCGGTTTGGTGGTGAATTTGCCCCATGGATATGACGGTCAAGGTCCCGAACATTCGAGCGCCCGCCTCGAGCGATTCTTGCAACTTTGTGACGATCATCCTCATCACCTCCCCAGCCCTGAAAAGCTCGAGCGCATGCATCAAGATTGTAACATGCAGATCGTGTACCCTTCGACCCCCGCCAATTATGTCAGTGGTCGATCATGTAGCAAATGCTGACCATGTTCTTACCACCCATGTTTAGTTCCACGTACTCCGTCGTCAGATCCACCGTGACTACCGAAAGCCGGTGCGTTCCTGCTTCGTTCGTCTCTGAGTCTCTGACCACTTATATATGTTATCCAGCTCATTCTTTTCTTCTCAAAATCGTTGCTTCGTCACCCGAAAGCAAAGTCCTCTCTCTCGGAAATGATCGGCGATACTCACTTCGAACGCTATTTGCCGGAGACCTCCGCAGAGCTCGTTCGCCCCGAAGAAATAAGGCGTCACATTCTCTGCTCAGGTGGCGTGTTCACATATCTCATCCAAGGAATTTTACGTTGATGGTCGCTTCCTAGGCCAAGTCTACTATACACTACTTCAGGAGCGTGAGGCAAAGGGCATCAAGGATGTAGCAATCAGCCGAGTGGAACAGATTTCTCCTTTCCCTTATGATTTGGTATATCGTCTCCCTGCTGAGCCTGGGATGGTTTTTGATCGTTTCCCAGATTATACCTCACCTTGATGCATATCCCAATGCAGATATCCTTTGGTGCCAGGTAAGGCCATGTGCAACGTTTTCTCATTCCCATGACCCACATGTCGGAACGTATAGGAGGAACCTCTGAACAACGGCGCCTGGACATACGTTGGGCCACGCATCTTTACCGCTACCAACGCTACCCAGCATCACAAGGGCAAATACCCTCATTATGCTGGCCGTGGACCTACAGGTTCTGTTGCCACAGGAAGCAAGGTATGTCGCGCTCCCGGATTTCCGAGCTCCCGCTATCTGAACCCTGAACCCTTTTTTTTTTTTGCAGGCGCAGCACAAGAAAGAAATCGAGGCATTCCTACACACAGCCTTCGCTTAGTAATATCATAATACTCTGTTTTTTCATCAACCCCCTCTCGTAATAATGCAGCTTTGTTAAACTTTGGACCATAACGGGATAACAAGTTAAAGTAACATTCCCGAATTTCGCCCCACGTTTTGCCTATCTTGCCTATTTCGAGTAAATTTCGCTCCGATCAATCTTCGATCAATGAATGTTACATCGCCACTCAATCTGCCCATTCACAATGGGCGCTGTACCTCTCACGGTGCAAATAGCCCGTCCAAGTAGTCGGTCAGAGGAAGTATCCCGGTCGGGAAATATACGGAAAATCGTACAAGCTTTTTTCTTACTTGTCGCCCACCACCCAATTAAGAGAAATAAAACTACGGGTCTGTTAGTCAACGTCAATGGTGTTTCATTTTCATCAACCCGGCTGGGTTCAGCGTGATGATGGGGGAGGGGAATTGTGATGGAGGTGGAAGGGAGGAGGATAACCAATAATGATACATGCATTCTACATTGTACGTATAGATGCGAATTTTTACGCAAACGCAAGGCGCCGCTTTCTCGAACCACCGTAGCGAGTCCGTTCCAAACCAACGGGCTCTTGATTCCTGGGATTCTTCTCTGGCACCACCGATCGCGCCACAGGCTTGTCCTCAAAAGTCAAGAGATCATAGAGAGACGCGATCTGATCACCCTGAATTTGACCGCATTTGTGATGAGCCCGTGTTTCAAATTAAACCACCCAGCGCCGCTCACCTTTTGTTCGAGAACGTCAATTACCTCGCGCAGATGTTGCGCCAATACATTCCGTCTCACAACGTTCGAGGCAGCGTCCATGATTTTGTACTGGTCAGCTAACTCGGTGTAGATCCTACGCCCCCAGAAACTTCAGTGCAAACCCCACGCCCACGAAAATAGCACCCACCCTTTGTAGTGTGTAAAATCATCTTCCAACTCCCTTAGCACGCGCACGAGCACGGTTTGGGGGGGAAGGTGGTCATTTTGGGCATCCCCGTTCAAGAAATCGAGGTTCACAGCACATCCACGGAAAGTCTTGCGATCTTCCCCATCCTCAATGACAGAGCCCTCTCCGAAACCTTCATCCTCGTCGTTCACATCTGCGACTGTGACGTTGTGACCCTTGCTTGCAGGGTACCACAGCGGTCTCGGCGCAGCCTCGCGATAACGTCGGCGGTTGCACACGGTGCATGTCTTGCTATTGTGTTCTGGTGCAGAGAAAAACATCCGCTCGAGCTGTGCACCACGGATTTGCGGGAAAGGCACCTCGCCTGCGTGGTGTCCTTCTCGAGCATGAGCCGGCGTCGGTGCAGGCGGGCGGCGGTCCTGCATGGGGGGAGGCACGGACGAGCCGGAAGCTTGCCGTCTTCTTTGCTTGTCAGGGGTGGCAGCACGTTGTAAGGGAGGTGCGGAAATCAGAGGATTTCTCGCGGAACGTGTCGAGGATGCCACGCTCGGCGCCCGGTGGGATCCGTTGCTGCTGACTGAGCTCCCTAGTCTAGACGATGACCGCGACCGTTCTGAACGTCGTTCCTCAAGTTCGACAGAAATCCGCTCTAATTCACTATCATCGACGTAGCGTTGTGTGTTGCCCACATTGCCCGGGATTGTGGGGGAACCAAATGCGGCGTGGTCCGTGCGCGTTTTACGCTCCAGGAGAGCACGCCGTGCGAGAGCAGGTTGGACGTCCTCGATCTCGTAGTCGTTGGCGTCTTGTTGGGGATCAAGGTCCTCGTCTTCGTCCTGATCCCTTTCCACTGCATCGTCGCCACTATCCTCTCTCTGGTCGACATCCAGACTATGGCCTTGGGGCTCATCGTGAGGGTGGGAGAGACTACGTTCCCTTCTTTCTCGTAGGCCTTCTTCCACGACGCCCTTGAGCACCTCCACTTCTCCAGCGATTTTCTCCACCTCTCGCCTGAGGAGGTCGACCTCACGGACCTTCTGTCGAAGCGTATTCTTGTCCGCTTCTCGGAGAGAGCGAAGTTCATCCAGAAGTGTTCTATGTGATGAGAGCTCGGAGGTGAGTCGGGCCATATGAGATCGGAGAGTAGCAATGAGGGATTCCAAGGCTATATCCATGTAATCAATTCCAAGAAGATGGATGGATGGAGTATAGCGGCGCACCTTTTTTCTCTTCGACAGCTTGCTTGTATCGTTTTTGTTCCTCCTTTGTGTCTTCGACAGCACGGGCTTTGCCTTTCAATTTAGCAGTGATGGCATCGGCTCGCTGTTGCTCCACCCATTGCTCTTCTCGCCGTATGACCTGCTCGCGCTGTCTTTCGACGTCTTGCCTGCAAATATCCAATTCACGTTCAAGCTCCTTCATGCGTCTCCTGGAGGTATGATTCTCCGCATCCAGATGAGTGATCTTTTTTTGGAGGAGGTTCATGGCTAACTGCAAACGGGCTGCAACTTTTTGAGTTCTGGTACGAAGAAACAAGTAGGAGACATACCACGTCCTTCATCGTCCCCATATTCCTTGCCCGTGTCCCCGTACGGTTGGTGCGATTGTCCTTTAGCGGGACTCTCAACGGCGACGGTTAGTCCAGTAACATCGGGGAGCTGAACTTGTTTCTTCTTCACGTTTGAAGAGCCGACGTGCGTAGTTGCTTGCCATATCTCTTAGTGAAAAGGACACAGTAATGGCGTAATGGCCTATGCTTACCCAGGATTGCCCTTTTCTCGCGCACGCTCTGCGTTGGCCTGCTCTCCTTCCTGCCCACGTGAATCTCTTCGACCTCCAAAGGGGCATGCCATCTACTTTGTTCGGCTTCTATCTCACGCGCAAGTCCCTTTGCCAGTCTTGTGAAGTTCGAGTCGGCAGCAGAGGGCGTAGGTGGGCGAAGTGCGTTATCCGAGGCGATAGATTGCGGTAGCAGATGGACCTTCCGCGGGCGTGGCGTCGGCTCACCTTCTCTAGCATCGACGTGTGACACACGAAGAGAGGAGGGTCGTGCAGTTTCACGGTGAGGTCGGGGTGGATATCGTGATGCAGGTTGGTTTGACGTGGATGGCCCTCCGGCAACAAGGCCATGTACATGAACCGGGGATGCAGAACGGGGCTGCAAAGCAGGAGAGCGTGGGCGCTTTGGGGAGAATGTCAGGTGCGAGAGGGCATCTGAGAGCTTTGGTTTCGATGTCGGGTCCGGAGTATCTGGCTCCGACGAGGAAGAGGTTGATTGCTCTGAATAAGGCGAGCGAACACGGCGAGAAGCGACCTTGACATGCGGCGCGGATAAAATTTGATCAAGCTCTGCCGTGCTATCCACAATGGGGGGATCGAAAGGCACCGAATTTGACTGTATATAGAAGACGGGCTTTTCATCGGACACTGCAAAAGGTCAAACCGAAATACTCACGACAGGACGTGACGGCTCTTTCTCAGAGTCGAACAGATTGAGTTTAGTGCTTATGCCAGCAATGAGGTCTTGCAAGGGACGCTCAGGGTCGTACTCAGCACCACTGAGGCTGACATCCCGTCTTTCGCCTCTCCCGGCAAGACCAGCACTGAGCGTGAGTGCACTAGCATGATGAGCGGCCGTCGATAATGTTTCGGCTCCAACGAAGGGATGAATTCCTTCGTCATCCTCGCCGGTGCGATAAGACCACGCCTGAAGTTGACTGAGACCTTCATCCAGATCAAGTGCATCTCGGGAGCGATCGATAGAGTCGAATGCAGAGAAGGATGCTGGTATGCTTGATTGATGGCGGGGAATCTCGACGGAGTATTCATCATGGGTAGAGGAGAGATGCAGAGACAGGTCCGTGTGGAGGAGATTCTTCTCGAGCTGGATGCGAGACTGTTCCTGTTCGTCTCCTGTAATACTAATATCGAACTTGAGTGGTGTTCTCCTCATGATAACTTGCGACGACGCTCAAAGTGGAGTACGAGCGCAGCGCACAATCTGGTGAGGGGAAAGTTGTCCAGAGCGAGTCCCGCGTCCACCGAAAACTCAACACGAACAAACGCGCGTAGAGTCACGTGTTCGCGTCTCGCCCCGTCACAATTCAATACACCCACAATGTCAGAGGAGAGACCACACAAGGCCCATCATCCATCCCAGTCAGGTAGAAAACCGGAAAAGAAGGCAAAGGGAAAAGGAAGGCAAATTTTCTCGAACGATAAAGTGGGTACCTACCCTTTTTTTTTCGTGTGTTAGGGCCCTCATGCACATCTTCTTCAGGCATTCGCACCCAGATCAGGTCGAAGAGCAGAAAGACAGGGTCGTCGCGCAGCAGAGAAAGATCAGACTCGCCTTCATGTTCCCCTCGTCGACCGTACCCCTGGTGACGCCCCTCCACCGGTAATAGTAGCCGTCGTTGGTCCACCAGGCGTTGGAAAGAGCACTCTTGTCAAGTCCCTTGTCCGTAGATTTACCAAGCAGACACTGAACGACATTAGAGGGCCTGTGACAGTGATCAGCGGGAAAAGAAGGCGACTCACCATTGTCGAATGCAATAATGACCTCTCCTCCATGATCGACATTGGCAAAGTTGCTGACCTCGTTCTTCTCATGATTGACGCATCATTCGGTTTCGAGATGGTGAGCATGTCAACCCTTTTCCTCATAGATCAGCAACGCATTCCCCGTATAGGAATCCTTTGAATTCCTCAACATCCTCCAAGCCCATGGCTTTCCAAAAGTCATTGGCGTTCTCACCCACCTTGACCTCATCAAAAAGGCAGCTACGCTCCGTGCGACTAAAAAGGCTTTGAAAAAGCGTTTTTGGGCTGAAATTTATCAGGGTGCAAAGCTTTTTTACCTGTCCGGTGTCCTCAATGGACGCTATCCTGACACCGAAATCCTCAACTTATCTCGTTTCATCTCTGTCATGAAGTTCCGCCCACTTATCTTCCGCAACGCCCATCCATACCTCCTTGCGGACCGTTTCGAGGACCTCACTTCTCGTGAACAAATACGTTTGTCAAATGGTAAATGTGACCGTACTGTCACCCTTTACGGTTACGTCCGGGGTACCAACTTTCGAGAAAGCACCAAGGTCCATATCCCAGGCGTCGGAGATTTGGATATCAACTCTATCACACTACTCGGTGACCCTTGTCCATTCCCTACTGCCGAGTCAGAAAAGCGGCGAAAACTCAGCGAGAAGAAGAAACTGCTCGTCCATGCGCCAATGAGCGACGTTGGTGGGGTGATGTACGACAAAGATGCTGTGTGGGTCAACGTCCCAGGTAGTTTCACCCGTGGAAATAAAGACGGTGAGGTTCTGTGTCGTTTCCTCTTCTCGGTATATTGACACGATTTGATCAGTACCCCAGGGGGAGGGCGAACAGATGGTGATGGACCTGCAAGATGTCGACGAAACCCTAGAAGATGCCGTCACTCGCAGCCAGATTCGTCTTCTTGGCTCTTCGTCCAAGGCGCTCTCTCTCCACCCATCTTCAAGTAGACATGCTGTCCCTCCCATAGAAGATGACGGGGAGAGTCAAGGGTTCGACGAAGAGGATGAGGAACAAGAGGATGACGACGACCTTGCCAGTGACTCCGACGAGCTTCCATATAGCGAAGATGAAAATGTAGAGCCGCATTTCACAGGGCGCTCAACCCACCGAGTCGGCCACCGCTCTGCAGATAGGTTATCAGAAATACGTGGCCCTGATGGAGCAGGCATTAATTATGCAGAAAGTGACTCGGACCTTGGAGATGATGGTAGCGGAGGCACCAACACGCGCATCGACCTAGCCAGAAACAGCGACGTGGACCTACAAACTGACACCGATGAGGAAGCAGAGGACGATGCCCTCAAATGGAAATCTAACATGATCGACCAAGCGAACGCGTCGTTTAAGCAGGCGCAACGAAACAAACGCAAGGACTGGACTACGCTCATCTACTCCACTCCCTTATCTCCACGACAAATCGTGCGAGGAGAACCAAACGTAGCTGGCCTGGAAAAGGATGAAGAGAACGACGACAATGATGATTTTCTCACGTTAAAGAAGACAACCGACGCCGATGCCGACTCTTTGGATGCTACGAAAGAACCGCTTCCTCCGGATCAGCTAGCAAAGTGGGAGAATGAGGAGACACTCGACTCGATTCGACATCTGTTCATCACAGGGAGAAATGATACCTCTGGTGCTGACGGTCCTGGTGACCACAATGCCACTGCGAGCAACGATGGCTTCGACGAGGACGAAAACTCTAACTCGGACAACGATGGAGCCTCCCAGAGAGAGGCCGATGATGGCGATGCCCGAGCTGCTGCTCTCGTGGCCAAAAAGGAAGCCCTCAAACGCAAATTCGACGAGCAGTACGATGACCCAGAATCTTCTAAACAAGATTTCTACACCGAGGCTAAGGAGGCTATATCTGCCCAGCAAGCCCTGAACCGCGCCGAATTTGCGGATGTCGACCCTGCTACCCGCGCACTTGTGGAGGGTTATCAGCCTGGCTCATATGTTCGCATCGAGCTCGCTTCAGTGCCTTGCGAGATGTCTGAGCATTTCGACCCTACCCGGCCGTTGGTGGTGGGCGGACTCTTATCAGCAGAAGGGCAATTCGGCTTTGTGCAAGTGCGTATTAAACGCCATCGCTGGCACGCACGCACTTTGAAGACAAATGACCCTCTCATCCTGAGTTTGGGATGGCGACGCTTCCAAACAGTTCCTATTTACTCGCTTGACGACCATTCGATCCGTATGCGTATGCTCAAGTACACGCCAGAGCATATGCATTGTTACGCGACATTCTATGGACCCACATCTGCTCCCAACACAGGATTCTGTGCTTTCAATTCCCTGGAGGACGGTGCATCAGCGTTCCGTATAGCCGCGACTGGAGTGGTATTAGATATTGACAGATCAGTGAAGATAGTCAAAAAGTTGAAACTAACTGGCGTTCCCTACAAGATCTTTAAGAATACAGCATTCGTGAAGGACATGTTTTCGAGCGCACTGGAAGTAGCCAAGTTCGAGGGTGCAAATCTCAGGACGGTTTCCGGAATACGAGGCCAAGTAAAGAAAGGGTTGCCAAAGCCAGACGGGGCATTCCGAGCCACGTTCGAGGACAAGGTGTTGATGAGTGGTATGTCTTATCGCTCATCGAGCTAGTTCTCTGGGTAATTGTTTGCTATAGATATTATATTCCTTCGGGCTTGGTATTCCATTCAGCCACGCAAGTTCTATAACCCCGTTACGTCCCTCCTCCTATCTAGTGACTCCAAATGGGCGGGCATGCGCCTAACGGGTCAGGTACGGCGGGAAGAAAACTTGACTGCACCCCATCAACGTGACTCGGCGTATAAACCCATCGAACGTCCTGGTCGGCGTTTTAATCCACTCAAAGTTCCTCGCAAGCTACAAGGAGCGCTGCCTTACGCATCGAAACCGAGACTCATGAAGCCGCAGAAGAAGAAAACATACCTCCAAAGACGTGCCGTGTTGCTCGAACCAGAAGAGAAAAAGGCCTTGGCGGTGATGCAACAAATGCAGGCACTACGAAAAGACGCAATTGCGCGGAGACGGGAGAAAAAACAGGAGCGTGCAGAAGCTCGGAAAAAGCATCTCGAGAGGGACGAGCAGAAGAAGAGTGATAAGAAGAGGGAAGAACGGAAAGAGAAAATGCGAATAGCGGGAATAAAAAGCAAGCGGGAGGCAGAGAAGGAGGAGGGTGTCAGCAGGAAAAAGAGGAAGACACAGTGATTCAGTGATGTGATTGGTATTATATGTTGCAACGTTATCCCCTGCGCATGCTTGAATCGCCAGTGCGGTTCACCGGAAAGGCACCTACCTGTCCATAAGGCCTGCATTATATGAGGGTCAAACGAATCATCTACCAGACATCCACTCGAACGGGTGAATCAAATTTCACCTCAAGTTGGCCGTACCCGTTCACATTGAGGACTACTTGTAGGACCTTTCATCTCTCTCCGCAGACCTTTGTCTCCTTCCCTTCTTTCAGTCCCTTTGAAGGGTAGGGCATTTGAACACGGGGAAATCAGGGATTGTGACAGACTCAGCTTGCGATCTCCTTTTCTGGCCCCCGCATACGTAGGTGAGACGGGCCGAGTTCGCCAAGGCCAGAATAACTATCAGCGCGTTTCCCAGCTCAGTTTCCCGTGATCCGAGCCATATGATGCTGGTCGTTGATCCGATACCATAACGCTTGATGGCGACCGGGATGACACTCTCGCTTCAACTTGGATCCTGTGCCGGGAACATGCCGCCAGTCGCACACCGCTACTGTATCGCAGATTCTCTGCACTCGGGGTACGTAACCTCTTCACCCACAGATCATGTAGAACCCACGATACCTGATCCACCGTCTGGAAGGCCCGAATGATAAGCCGTTCAAAGAAAAATACCCCATTTTTTGCCGCCCAGGGCTTCATATCTTATCCCCCCAGTGATCGAGAGTGATCGAAAGAACCTGCGGCCTGTGAGCGGCGGCAGGAAGTTGTTGAACCCCTCCCACTCCTAGGCCTCCTCCCTTCCACCTCTCTTCTTCTCCAGACGAACAGGCGCGCTCCGTAAGTCCGAAGAACTTAAGCCTATGCCTCTGTTCGGAGTTGGAAACGGATATTAAAGGGTTCTCGTCTTCTGGATTCATTTAGCGGCGCACGCATTACCTTCTTTCCACGCGGCTCCGCTTCCCCGCCTAGATGCACACACGCCTGTGGACCGATCGCGACCTGAGTGGTATCGGGCCCTTTTCTTACTGTCCGGGCAGTGAATGATAGACGGAGACACTCCGTTTGCGCTCGGTCGCTCGGTCGGCCTGCCAGTGATACGTTTTGTGGACAACGATCGTGGCCCACATCGGGCAATTTCTGTTGGGGTTCTCGCTCTTGAAGCGGCCTTCGGATACGGGAGAACGGGAGAAACCGACTGCGGTACTCCACCGTGCCCTACGCAGCCCGTTCATTACAATATTTATTTTATTAATAGATACCTTGGCTTGTGTGCTAGGTTATGTACTTTCATCACTAACAATTTTGCCATTCCTGGTGTATGGATGTCCATTGATGAACAAATCGTATCTCCACGTAAGGACCTGACCATTCCCTATCACAGCCCAGGCCCTTCGGTGAGGTCACCATCTCATTTCACACCGGAACGATCCGTCCGATATGAAACGTCGATTGTGAACAGTTGGACGGGGGAGGGACGGCCAGGCGGGTATGCTACGGACACACAAGATGCCGCACCCGTACTCAATACTAAGGACATTACACGACGCGTCACGAATGTCCCAAAGACTAGTGAATGTAGCATTTACCGAGGCGAATTGCATGCTGACTCACAGACTAGTTTAATGAAACCGAAGTCGCTCGCCAAGAACCTCCGCTAATTCCAATCCGTCGTCGGTCGTAAAGTTCGTGCAGCGCACCACCGCAACGTCCTCCAAGGGAAACACGTCGACCGCCCGTCCTTCGGTAATATAACCGTCCGTTGCATGCGCCCTTTCACGGACGGCCTCCACAATCGCTTTGCCGCTCAATCGTTGACAATTGATCAACTCCAGACTTCGAAGCCTTGGCAATAGCATCACCCCGTTCGCGTCCGGCGCGAGCATACGCACAACACGATCTGCCATGTCGCTCGCGACAATCCTGAAGTCCGTCAACGATTGAGCACAGGAGAAGACCCATGCAAAGTCCTTCGTTCGCATGTCAGTATAGTCCATCTCTAGCACATGCAACGGTGGGGAACTGCGATCCAAGAGGCTGCGGAGGCCCATGCCAGTCGCGTGGTCACTATGCGGTGACTGGGAGAAATCAGAAAATTCATCATCCGAATCACCATCCTCAAGGGCGCATTCGAAGCCAAATGATACCGAAGGGGAGGACGGACGAGAATTCTCCGCCAGTGTGGGAGAGGATGGGAGCTCGTTTGTGCTTGCGTGTGATTCGACACTCGGGCTATGACGAGGAACCGACGAGGTGTCGATCGGATCACGCGGGGGAAGAGGAAGGTACGGGTTGAGAACAGGGAATTCAAAGTCAACGTTGAGGTGTTCGAGGTAGAGCTCCCGCAAAGCGGGAGTGTGGAGATGTGAAAGTAAGATGCGTGTGGAAAGTGTGCGATGTAAGACTAGAGAGCGTAATCGCGGGAGTGAGACGATGGGTGGTGGGTGTCGAATGTCCTCGGCTGTGATAATGGGCTCCGTCATAGACCCCGTGAATGAGAAAAACTCAAGCTCGGGGCAAACGGTGAGGAACCGGAGAAGGTCGTCCGAGCGTACGCTCAAAGATAATGGACTTTCAGTAATTGAGAGGGTCACGAAGCGGAGTGGGCTCAGAGAAAGGGGAGAGGGGAGCTTTGATAGCACTACAGTCATGAATAGGAGGTTAGAAGTCAACGAAATCGTGTATGGTTTGAATGTGCCAGGGGGGATGGTGTCCCCCATCGCAGCCGCCTGTGCTTGAATGTTTTCTGTCATCGCATCCATCTCTGTTGGGTCGAGAACGTCGATGTCGAGTTCTTCCAGCTTCGGTTCGCCGTTTCCTCTGTCCCAGAACCCTCCGAAACGGACGGCTTCCTCCTTCGCACCTCCAATGGTGCATGAGCGCCATCTGTCTAAGTGATTCAGGAATGGCGAGAGCAGAGGGAGGAGGCTATCCCTCGACGCGATGTTAATGTCCACATCGAATGGGAGACCACAGCTGCGCCGAAGGTAGAAGTTGGCGATGCGATTTGCGAGGTGGAAAGACAAGGAACGGTCATCGAGGATGATGAACTGGAAGAGGCACGGGGAATGGTCTGTGATAGCCTTCCAGCGCCGGCAGACCTTACCGACTGTAATTGCGGTGAGAGCTGCTGAGTGGGTACACCAAGTGAATATATCAACGAGCAGCTCGGTCGGGAGTTGGTCCATACAGCGTCGTTTGCACGTCGGCGTCGGCGAAGTGACGGCAATTATGATGACAAATAAGTGGCTATCAAGCATTTGTCTTACGCGTATTATATAATTACTTAAACTGTCACATTGTGGCTGTCGGGCTTCGAATCACAATGTAAACTCTAACAAATCATCAACAATCCGCGCTCTGCAATCACCTTTCAACAAAATGCCCGGTGTACGAGATATCAGGTGCGTCCTCTTCCCTCACCCCTTGAGATAGGTCTTATCGCGTCGCATTATTCAGTGCGGAAGCCTTTATCGCTGCATACTCATCTCATCTCAAACGATCGGGCAAGCTCGATGTTCCAAGTTGGGTTGATATTGTCAAAACTGGCGCGTACAAGGAGCTTGCACCTTACGATCCAGATTGGTACTATGTCCGTGCTGGTGCGTTTACACACAAGAGATCTTAGTTCCGTTCTGAACGCTGGTTTTATTAAAGCCGCTGTTGCACGGCATATCTACCTTCGCAAAGACGTAGGGATCGGTGCTCTTGCAAAACTTCACGGAGGCCGGAACCGTCGCGGGAACCGACCTTCACACCATGGAGATGCTTCTTGTGCGGTTCAGCGTAAAATTTGCCAATCGCTCGAGAAGCTCGGTGTCCTCGAACAAGGACCAAACGGTGGACGTCGCATTTCACAAGATGGGCAACGAGACCTCGACCGCATCGCTACCGCCGTCGTCGAGGCGGAACGAGAAGAGGAGGAAGATGAGGACGAAGAGGAAGAGGACGAAGAGGACGAGGAGTAATTGTGATGCCTCTCGCTATCTTACGCGGCGCGTAATTCTTTGACACTTTATGATTGCATGCCCCAATCACAAGGATATACTTCCGACTCGCCTCTCGATCTGGAGCACGTTGTGTTTCTATACGATTTGTACTGACCATCCACTGTAAATGGTGGCGGGCAGGGTTGAGGGGCTTCCTTCGGCTGACCTCTACGAGTTGAAGTGTTTCTCGGCTGCACTATTCAAGTTGTGATTTATGTGCAAGTCCAAACGAGGCTGATCTGCGTCGGTCATGTGGGTTTTGTGGTATATCCAGGCTTGAGGCCTGAGGCCTGAACCCAGAGTGCACACTAGATGGGCCTGTCAGGCACTCGGTTGGTGTTGGTGTTGGTCATTGATCATCCGAATTATCAGCCAAAAAATACGAAGACAATCCCGGCAGTTGCCCGTAGCAAAGGACTACTGATCTACGCAAATAATACCCGCATATGCAAGATTTTAAAAAATGTGTGAAAAAGCTTTTGAGGAGAAGCATAAGCGACAATCAGTCCAGCATACCTCACTCATTGGTAGACTCGGTTTAGAGCCGCCCTACCTCCTACAAACAAACCTCTGACAATGTCGAGCAGTCCGATCAAAGGTGGTGCCGATAACCTGAACGGATTGGATGACAAGACGGACTCGTCGCACGCGACAGCGAGGCCCTCTCGAAGGGCCCCATGCTGGCTCAGTAGAGCATGGACGCCGTGGATCCCCTGTACCTTCTCTATCTCCTCGTCAGAAGGGTATATGGGACCAGGAAACAGCACCGACGGTGCGGGTGAGTGCGTGACAAGATGGAAGGTCTCGTCGTCTATGGAAAGAAGGGAGATGAGAGCTGAAAGCAGGGGAAGGTGGATGCGACGATGTGGTACGACATTCGAACGCGCGGACCTCTGCGTGGGTCGTTCCGGCGGCGCCCTCCGAGAGTCGAGCGGACGGCCGTGCATACGTAGGAAGAGGGTGTCCTTGTGGACTCCAGGGGGTTTAAAATCGGGTGCGCACGACTTGGCCTCGCTTTCGTCATCATCCCGTGTACGCACGACGTCGGCGTACGAGGTGCAGCCTGAAGCCCAGTCTTCGATGCCACACTCCGAGTCTGCGTTGGCGGACAGCTGCCGCAGGGAGCGCACGCACTCCCAATCGTGCGTAACATCCACGTCCGCGCCACTGCCGGGGATGACACCCGCACAATTGTTTATACTCTCCGATTTGTCCTGTGGCATTGGCGTAGACTTCTCGGAAAGTGCGGGACGCGCAGTGCATGCGCTCAAGTGGGTAGCCGCCAGAGCGGGAGGAGCGATGGAAGGACCTGGAAGAACGGCGACGGAGCGACTGTCCATGGGATAGGTCAGGGGCGGATTCCTGGTGATCGTTTCGACTGTTCTCGACTCGCGAGAGAGACGGCCTCACCAAGGCCAAGTGAGGGGGGAGATGTCGCCGTCACCGTACTCGGGGGTAATACCCCGTGGCGGACATGGCGAGGGGCCCGGTGGAGCCACATACACATACACGGTGGAATTGGTGCCGCTTGCAGGTCCGAATGATTCAGCGCCTTTCGAAGCATGATAAATGGTGCATGATGAATGATGAATGGCACTTGGATGGTACTAGTTTGGTTATATGTACGCGATTCGAGAACCAATTCACTCGTGGGACGCTTACAAGTTACAAGGGCGCAACTTGGAACTACTCGGCTTGTATCGAGCACCAGCTAGTCCGAGTTGTATTGTCGTGATGCTTTAGATTTACAGACACTTCACAAAACGGACGCAATGCCGCATGTTTCTTGTGAACCCTGCCCCTGACAATTTGGTATATAACCTCGTAGTGGACGGAAATCGCACGACATGCATTCCAACTCAGACCCAGCATGCTAGCATATCCGAATACCTGTACAATAAATAATGCCACAGAACTAGTCTCAGGCCCCGTGTGGGGCATCAAAATCGTTGGTAGAGTGGTATATTATGAGTCACGGTAGACGGACAGGTGGCCAAGGTCACGTCCATATACAAAGCGTGCCGTATTCCCAGTCTTAGGAACTGGGGCCATGCTCATGTTCTCGCAACCACGGAAAAATGTGACCTTGGTCTTGCGGTTTGGAGCATGCGTCAAGGATGTGTTGGTCTGCATGGAGACTTCATTTTGAAAACACGAACCGGGAACAATGGGGCATCATACCCCTGGTTAAACGATCTGGAAATCATATGGCCTACATTCTGGAGGATGCCTGAGAGAACACCTTGGCAGGGAAGGGCAGTGTGAGTACCCGAGAGATACCATGATGTGCGCCCTTATCACGAATCACGGGCAAGGGATCACAAAGCATAGCAGCAACACCTTTGGGAATTTTGAGGACATTAATAAGCCCAGTCTTATCAGTATAAGTCATACATACAATTCTGATTTGACAATGTACAGAAATGGCGAGTCAGGGTGGGCAATACGATTGCCATGGTCATGCTCCCCTCGCATCATACTTCAATGCCTCCAGTTGCGAGATGTTCTTCTTCCCGTGATGAATAAGCGATTGGAAGAAATGGTGTAGCGCCACTGCCATAAGGGCAAAGCCCCACCATGCGATATTGGCCACACTTTGCCGTGTGAGTGAGCAATAGGTTGGAGCTATCGCAGCAATCGCATAAATCCGCGCATATTTCGGGACGAGGGTATGAACACCCGGCGTGTTATCGTCGTACTGAGGAAGCGCCGCAAGGCCTAGCAGGATTACGGTGTGGAGCATTGCAAATGGAACATCCAAGGGTATGCGTGGGGGCGGAACATTTGAGAGGAACGGGCCGAGTGGGTTTACTCTTCGAAAGAGATATAGGATATGTCTGGGCTTTCAACTTCAATGAATCATCCGAGTCAGAGAAGGAACCGACGGGGACGGACAAGAACGCAAAACAACCCATGACGATGCGGAGGCATAACCAAATTTGCCGATCTGACATATCATTCTCCTCCTTCAGCGTCCGTACAACCTCTTCCTGCTCTGAAATACGGCGTCAGATGGACTGAGGGATGGCGACGATGTACACCACACACGCGCACAGGGACTTACGTTGGTCGTCTAATACACCCGCATCTGCAAGTGAGTTGTCTTCGTCGTTTGTGAACGTAAAGGGAGACCTCTTCTTAAGCCCAGCGGTGCTCTGCATTGGCAGAATGAAGAAAAACGTGGAGGTTCTGGGGAAAGGCTAGGCGGCTGCAGAAGATACACGACTGACACGGACAAGTGGTGTCGGTCCGGTGGGAGCGTGTCCGATGCCCGTGTGATTCATTCCATCATTTTCATTCACGCAGCACGAGGGCCACATGCAGCCAATACTAGTGCATCTTAGTAGCCCAACAACAACTTGGACATGCTTGAAGTTTGAGCCCACTCTCCCATTGGACAAAAGAGTGCACTAGACCCTTCACATACCACCCTTATTCCTCCTTATCAATCAGGAAATCGGCTTTTATTTATTCTTAGATCTGCACGTGGCAAAAGATCGCTAATCTTTACAGGATGTCAACACCTGTCGTCGAAGAGGGTCAATTCGATGATGCTCCTGATGACATGCACCCTGAGGGTGTTCGACAAGGACACAGTTATATGGATGAAACACTCCTAGAACAGATAGAAGATAGCTCGGAGGGTGACAGCGATGTTTACTCCGAGTCTGAGGATTCCGACGATGACTTGACAAGAGTTGAAGATGAAGACTGGGAAATCGCAGAAAGAGGTACGCGTTTTGAATCCTTCGCCGCTTTATTTCTCTTTTGATATCTTTTCATAAGACTTTACTAAACAATACAACCGTTTGCGACAGCACCTCGCTGTGAACTCTGGTAATGCGGAGGGCGTGGCTTCCTCAATCAAGCAAACGACATCAGTTGCCCCCCTCCCGGCCGTCAACCGTCCAAAAGCAGCGACACCTTCAAAGTCACCAGCGTCCGATCAGCTGCTCGCCCTGGCGAAATACTCGTCGCGTTTAGCCAAGATCGATATGCCCTACATGATGGGTGTGGGCGTCAATCGGAAGGGTCCCAGCTCATACGCAAACATGAAGGACAAGTCGGACCGCGCGACGAACGAGCAGGTGCTCGACCCCCGCACCCGCATCATCCTTTTCAAGATGATTGGCCGTGGCTTGATCCACGAGGTTAATGGTTGTGTGAGCACCGGCAAGGAGGTACGTACGGAAAGCCCCCAATCGGGCGTGCTCATTGTCGGCACTGAACCGGGTTTTTTTGCCAGGCTAATGTGTATCATGCTCTGACGCCGGAGTCTGCGCACCTCGCGCTTAAAATATACAAGACTTCCATCCTAGTGTTCAAGGATCGCGACCGATATGTGACGGGGGAGTACCGCTTTCGGCGTGGCTATAATCGCAGAAACCCTCGAAAGATGGTGCGCTTATGGGCAGAGAAAGAGCTGCGCAATCTCAGGCGACTGTGCGCGGCGGAGATACCCTGTCCGGAGCCTCTCGGAGTTCGCGAGAATGTCCTGGTCATGGGCTTCCTCGGGGATAGAGAAGGATGGTGCGGAGAGGCAATACGTTCACTCGATATACTTAATGGCTCACTTCCTTGACCACAGGGCATCACCACGTCTGAAGGACGCTGAGATCAACGACCAATCGGTCTACTCTTCTCTGTACGCCGAGCTCGTACTCAACGTCCGCAAGCTCTTTCACCAATGCAAACTTGTGCATGCCGATCTCTCGGAATACAACATACTATATCATGAGAGTCACCTATACATCATCGACGTCTCCCAGAGCGTGGAACATGACCATCCATCCGCATTTGATTTCTTGCGCAGCGACATCAAGAACGTGGAGGAGTATTTTTCAAAGATGGGGGTTAGATGTCTTGGTCTGCGTCGCTGCTTCGAGTTTATCGTCAAGGAAAAACTGGATACCTCCGACGGGCTCGATGACGAAGGTGTGTTCAAGAAGTGGCTTGAGCTTGCCGCGTCAGACAACCCACCTGAGGGTGATACCGAAACGTTGTCCGGACGATCAGCACACGAAGATGCCGTGTTCAAAAGATCGTACATTCCCCGTACTCTCGGCGAACTCTACGATCCTGAGCGCGAAGTGGCCGCGCTCTCGCTTGACGACTGGCAGAAGCCGATTTACGCTGACACAATCGAGCTGGTGCAACCAGAAAAAAATGACGTAGCAAAAGAAGTCGCCACGCAGCCTGCCGATGGCAACGCGTTACCGCCCCCATTACCTGAAGGCGATTCTCAGGATAGCGCGAGCGATGTCAACAGCGAAGCAGAAGGGCAAGACACGAAACATTTTGAGGACAAGCGACCACCACGCGGTCATCGCCACGAGGACCGCGAGTTGAAAAAGGTGCATTCTTCCACAGCATCTACAAACACACTGCCATCTAACTCTCGCGCCCAGGAGCGGAAGAAGGCCACAAAAGCTGAACAGCGTGAAAGGCGAAAATCGAAGATGCCTAAGGCAGAGAAGAAGAAGTGTATAAAGACTTCGCACTAATTCATGTAGCTGTGGTATCCTTACTCACTTCCACCTGGTGACAATGGCAGCGCCATCGCAGTTTTACACGGAAGCTCAGGCGTCCGTAATGCACCCATGGCTGGCATCTTCCACGGATTTGATATACTTATACAACGTCCCTTGCTGCGCCTTGAGTGGTGGAGCGGTCCAGTCCTGCCTGCGGCGTTTGAGTTCGTTTTCTGGTACTTGCAGGTCGATTGTATTTTTGACAGCATCCACCGAGATTGTATCTCCATCGTGGACAAGTGCAATAGGACCGCCTACTTGAGCTTCCGGGACAACGTGGCCAATCACGAATCCATGGGAGCTTTACAAAAGCAAAGTCAGCGGACCGCCCGGTTAGGGATGCATGGCGCTCAAGATGTGTAGATGCTTACCCTCCACTAAACCTTCCATCAGTTACGCAGGCCACATCTTGGCCAAGCCCTGCACCCATAATCAGACTTGTGGGTTTGAGCATTTCCGGCATGCCTGGTGTCACGTTTTTATCGAGTCAATAGCAACACTGTTAGATCCCTCAAAGGACATACCGGGGCCGCCCTTCGGTCCGAGATACCTCAGAACGATGACAGTCTTCTCGCCCTTTTTAATTGACCCGGCCTCCACGGCGTGTACAAATTCCTCTTCAGAATCGAATACACGTGCCTTCCCAGTGAACCCGAGGCCTTCCTTTCCCGTTATCTTCGCAATCGCGCCACCAGGTGCCAGGTTGCCAGTGAGTACCCTGACGGACGGACGAACTTTCAGAATAGAGCGAGTCAGGAGAGTTGGTACAGACCTGATGTGACCAGTCTCCTTAATGGGTTTACCCAAGGGTCGGATAACATCCTGGTTGCTTGATAATTCCCCATGCTCATGGGTCCAGCGCTCAAGGTTCTCCCCGAGAGTCCGACCCGTAATAGTCATGTTATTGCCGTCAATAAGGTTATTTTTCAAGAGGTACGCCAGGACCTCTGCGGTGCGTGAGAATCAGACGGAAATATTGAGAGAAACACTCAAGTACTTACTGGGAATGCCACCAATTTTGTAAACATCCTCCATCACATATTTGCCACTGGGTTTGAGATCCGCGATGAACGGCACTCTATCTGACACGTTTTGAAAGTCAGACAGCTCTAATTTTATGCCCACAGAGTGAGCAATAGCAATGAGGTGTAAAACGGCATTAGTAGAGCCGCCGAGTATTATTGTCAGAACCTGGTACAAATAAACGATCACAAAACGCCGAACTATGTACTGGAGTGTGTAGAACGCACGCACCATCGCATTTTCGAAGGCGGATCGGGTCATAATATCCTTTGGGAGAATGTTCTTTTCCAAGAGGCTGTACATGGCTGCTCCGACCGAGTCGCACTCAGTAAGTTTCTCGGGACTTTCAGCGGGGAATGAGGATGAGCCTGGTAACGTCATCCCGAGAGCTTCTGCAGCGCTCGCCATCGTGTTTGCGGTGTACATCTTTCCTTGATATGAGCTCAATGAATTTGTATATCGGGATGACATACCCCTCCACAAGCCCCTGGCCCTGGACACGCGTGCCTCACAGTGCTGTACCTTTCCTTCTCTGCGTCGGGGCCTTGACCGTCTTGCAAATATTTCCCATAAGATTGAAAAGCGGAGACGATGTCTAATTGGGGAGCTCCTTCGCAGGATCCAGGACGAATGGTCCCACCGTAAACCATGAGGCCGGGACGGTTTAACCTTCCAACTAGAAAAGAATTACTATGGCTCGCCGAGAAACAAAGCATATAGTAAAGTACGCACGAGCCATGAGGACACCGGGCATGTTTTTGTCGCACCCCGGTATAACGACCATGCCATCGAGCCAATGGCCGCCAGCAGCAGTCTCAACTTGGTCGGCGATGAGGTCCCTAGATTGGAGAGAGTAGGACATCCCGCGAGTGCCCATACTGATGCCGTCACTGACGCCTACTGTGCCGAACTGGTAGGCTATGACACCAGCATTTGAGAGCGAAGCCTTGGCACGCTGTCCCAAGCCCAGTAAATGACGATTGCAACTTCGGGACCCCTCAGTCGCGTATAGAAAGGTAGATTGAGCGAGACTCACGGGTTTCCCTCATACCTGGGATAAAATCAGCCACAGAAGGAGCAAAATGAAGAAACTACGCGCCAAACACTCGCCACTCCAACCATGGCCTTGCTGAAATCATCATCCGAACGGATACCATCAGTAGCATAAAGCATTGCCTAGAGTGACAATCTATTGTGAAAACCGATCAGTTGCCAGGTCAAATTTGAACTCACCTGGCTAGCACCTTGGTCTTTTGGTTGCGTGACGGTCCTAGAGTATCTATTCATAACAGGTTTTCCCTCTCTGTTTGAGGAGCACGTTGAGAATGCCCTGAAAGTTGTTCGCGTGACATGTTTCCTTGGGGTATAGACCAAGAGCTTCGACATGCCCCACACGCACTAAAAACTTAGCTGGCTGTCAGTGCAGTGCAAGTCTTTGCGGGTGGCATGGGCCAATAATAACTTTTTGATTAGTCAGCAAAACATAATTCGTAGAGGTGAGTCATTCAATATTCAAATTTATTCAAAGACCAATCAAGTCCGTCCGAAAGGTAAGAGGGGCTCAGTATTTTATTTAAATGGGTGATTTTGATCACATCAATCACAGGTTGGCATCACCACCGACTGAGCAGTTTAAAATTTACGGAAATATGCATGGTGGTTTTACTACTAATAAAAATACTATTCCACACAATGCCCTAATGGAAATCTGATGTGGAGGGGATGCAAAGTGTCAAAGAGAAAAGAGTATCAGGCCCACCTGATGTCGATCTGTCATGTGAGTCCAGTCTGACCAGTTGTCACATGGTTTATACGATGCACGATGCATATGCGCTCCGCGCGTCCATTCTGCGCAGACGTATAGGGGGGGGGGTGCGTTGGTGATCGATGCATGACCCCCCAATGCCAGAGATCAGGTGGGGAGAAATTGGGCGGAGCGACTTGAAATCGCAGCGCTCAGGTGTGATGTGGGCGTTGGCCCCGGTTTCGAAGAAGAACGGAGATTCTACCAGTTGATGGGGATGCGGATGCGCGATGAATAGGCGACAGGTTCCGCGGGGAACTGGTTGAGATCGGCGGATCCGCTATGCTCCCACCAGTCTACAGGTGCTTGGGGTCCGCCGCACATGGCTATGTATGAGAAGTCGTAGTCGCCGTCGACGATCGGCGCACCTTCACTTGTCATGAAACAGAGTGGCGCACCGGTGCTCGGCGTGAGGATCAAGGAATCGCAGGAGCAGTAGTCGGTGTTGTTGGAACCAGGGGTATAGGAGACACCGTTTATCATGGGGGGGACAGAGGCCTGGGGGGGCAATTGCAGACGGCTGCGTTTCAACGGTTGCGACATTGGCAGGGATTACCGGAGACTGGGTGGAGTGGCCCGCGCGCGAGGACCGTTGAGAGGCGGCGCGTTGGGCGGCCTCCGGCCCTTCCAGGGAACGCCCTTCCATCTTCCCTCCCGGCTGGATACAGAAATCCGCGAGACGGCTGACACGCTTGCAATGGGAGCACATATGTCGCGCACGGGTCTTGGCCTGGCTGACCAGGGCGGTGGACGAGGGTATCACGCCCTGGTCCCCACGGTTGCGAAGAAGGTCCTCTTCCTGAAGGATGCGTTGGACGTCGTCGTCGTCATGAGAGAAGTTGGGCATTTTCGTGATGGACTGGACACTTTTGACTGCAGGTTATCGATGCGTGGATCACGAATGCGGTTTTGGGTTGATCGTGGCCTAGGAACATTTTTAAGTTCCTACGGAGTCCGCGTCGTCGGGCCCAACATACTAGATTTGGATGGCCTTCCACGGCAAGATCAACGTCGCTGTCGAAATAAAATCCAGCATTGCATTTCCGCACAAGTTAGAACAGAGCACCTGGTATTCGTGTGAAGGAGAAATGAGGGGATAGGAGATGCCATCGCATCGAGAGATAATGACATCCAACACCTCGACGAGGTGCACAATTTTGAGAGCAATAGACTTCCACAGGGTCAACTGCGAGGTTAGTGCAAAACTGCTTGCCAATGAACCACATTCCTTTTCTTTCCAAACCAGAGTTTCACAGGGGGGTAGGAAAGATATTGCCCCTCGGATTTTATTGGCGGCGGAAGCAAACCTTATGGGCAGGTACTCCGCATGTTCGGCGGACCCCCTTTTGTTCCCCCCCCTTCCGCTCACTGTTGGTCCATCTTGTGCGATCGCGAATGGGTCAACAATTTTCTTCCACCTCGGATTGATTCCCTCGTCCCCCGTCAAGCAACGCCGCCTGTGTCCCCCTTCTCGTCCTGGTCTCAGCTGCAGATTTTGGGCTTGTGTCCCAATAATGGCGGACCAAGACTGCTCCTCGAGCCCCAGCAGGAGCTCCCTACCCCCTCCACTGCACAGACACCTCAGGTCTGCGCCCCAGTCATCGCGCAGAACATCGATTACGATGCCCCCGACGCCACCGCCATGGTCGGGTGGGCAGCGGTCAACAACAGACCCTGCATTCTACATGTATCCCCCTCGGCCGAATACTTCACAAGATCTTCCATTGCTGTCAGAAAATCAGCAGGTAGGGGTGACACAAGGATGGCAGATCGGCACCCACCAGCCTGAAGTCCCGTTTTGGGATGAACGCTTCCCTCACCCGCAGCGCATAGGACATGCTGAGAGTTACACACGCGCCGATGATTCGAACTGGGGAGGGAGTTTCACCCCACAGTACAGAGACCAGCCTTCAGACTGGCGGCCGATCCCCCTCGGACAATTTGAAGGCCATCCTCGTACGTCCTGAACTGCCTTCCCTTTCAAACGGGCCGACAATTTACGTTCGGACAGGACCGGCTTTTGGTGCCGAAACTGCACGACCGCAGAGAGCGGTTGCAGAACCGTCCTCCAGCCAATTCAGTTTTATGCCCTATGTTGCCGTTCCGGAAGGACTGAGTGCGCGGGAATACGACGAGCGGCGAAATCTAAACACCAGTGTCACGGCCGAGCCCGCACACGACCAGGCATACCCACAATCGGCAACTTCTCATGGTCTCCCGGGAATTTTGAGCGCAGAGGACTTTGTTAGCCCCCTGCTCGATTCTGTCTTGCTAGACCTACCGGAACCACCCCCGACAGTCGATGGTTCTTCCTCTGATGCCGGCCAAGGGGACGCGATAGAGGAGAGTCCCATAAGGACTGTGACGGCGCGCAAGGGCAAGCAGAGACTAGGCGGTGCACCGGAACATGGGTTGCCTACGCTACGGAGGTTCCGGAAGAAGACGGAAATTGCGTGCAACTTCTGCAGAGGTAAGCACCTTTTAACTTAATGAAGTTCATGAGAAAAGTCGCAAGCGCTTGTGGCTGATTGTGAATTGTCATCCATTTGTGGGTTCCGGTTCCTCTTTCCACGTTGTTGACGTAATTTCCTTTTCTCCTTCAGGACGGAAACTTGGCTGCAGCGGGGATCGGCCACAGTGCAAGACGTGTGAAAAGCGGGGAGGGGTCTGTCAGTACGAAAACACAGCCCGACGACGCGGCCCAGGCAAAGCCCCGAGAGGGAGCAGGAAGCTCGCGAAGGGCCGCGGGGCGAGCTCGCGCACACGGCGCTCGACGCCCGAGGGCGACCAGCCCACGTTTCCGGGCGTCAGTTTCGAGGTGCCTTTCCCGCGAATACAGGTGCCCGGGATGAATGCACCTCCGGGCAACTGTGAGGAGAGCGAGGATCGCCAGTGGAGGACGAACAGCGCCATTCTGAATTCGTACACTTCTCCAGGCTGGGGAAGTGTCACATAAACGGATTCGACCACCTCAATAATTTTATTGGATAATTTACACGCCAGACGCTGGTGTTTTTGGTTGCGGAGGGCAGACCAGGTCTGGCAAGTTAGATGTGCATTAGGAGAAACACCAAATTAGCTTATTTCCCACTTTATACTGCTTTGTATCTCCCTTATATTGGTCTATCACTTCCTAACTCGATCCTGATCACTTTCCGCCATGGCCTGTCCCGTCCGTACGCCAACGCACCATCGGAACACTGACAAACCGAGAGCCGATGATTGAACGCCCCCCAGTGTGGGTATACCGGGCGCCCCGTTGTCTTTGTCCCTTTGCAGCTCGGCCGCTTACGGCAAGTGATTTGAATGCACTCACTCATCAACATTCTTCGTTGGACATGCAGTTTTATCGAATGCTCTACAGCGTCCAAGGTGACCAAGTTGGTGAACTTCTGTTCCCATCACAAGGTCAGCCCAGCCGGGTTCACGGATACAAATCACCTCCTGACGACCAACGAAATAAAGTTTTACTCATGTGTGGAGACGGGGGCCGCATCCAGTGCAGTGGAGTGTACCATCCTAGGTGGTGTTGCTGTGCGCCCAGATTGATCTTGCTCCGATGTCGGATTTGACCCGGCAATGACCCGCCCGACGAACTGGGGCCCGGAACGGCTGGATCTTCATTCACTAAAATAATTTAAGGGCAAAGATGGGAGCAGATACCGGCCCAAGCATTAGATCACTACGTCCAGGCCTCGGGACGAGTTGAAGAAGGTTATGGCCGATGTCACATTTAAAGTATTTTGGTGTTGTACAGTACATAAGCATTGTCGGAACGAGTCACGGAACAGTCATTTATCACGTTTCTCGGAGTTGCGAGGGTATTTCGGGGTGAGTCGGTGGATCCCCTTTAGGAAAACTTTATTTGGCAACAAGGGCCCGAGCACGGATGGGAGAGAGAAAATGAGAAGGCAAGTGTTATCGGAAGCCGCGGAAAGCTACGCACGAGGATAAGGGGAGGGCGTTCTAGACCATCAGCGGAAGGCGAAGATGCTTCTGATCCGCCGCTACGGGACAGGCTTTCTTTGCGTGAGCACGGCGAGAAGGTGCTCTTTATGAAGTGCGCGCGATGGGCGGCCGTGAGGGGGTGAAGAAAAAAACCAAAGTGATGAGTGTCCACAAGTGGGGGAAAATGGATACCCGAGACCGAGACCGGGACGGGTTGAGCGCGCCGGATGATTCGAATAGGAATAGTTTGCAAAATGGCTCGGGAAATGAGGCCGGAGCGGCGCCGCGGAGAGAAAGGAACGTAAGTCCGGCCGGGGAATTCAGTGCCCCGCACAACGTCGCCTCAGCTTAGCCAGGGCAAACCACGACCAAGCCAAATCGCTCTCCGTTGGGTCCGTTCGCTCCTTTTCTTCCTCCCGCCATGGACAAAATCGAACAACGGGCCCGGCGTGACCACCAGGAGGACCGTCTCGACAGGATGGCCTCCCAAGACCACCCCCTCTCCTCCTATACCGCACCGTCCGCGCAGGCTCTCCTCACCTCGCGGAACGGTCTCAGCGCTGCTCGGCCTGACGGACCTTACAGCGTATACTCCCTTATGGTCGCCGGACAGGCAACAGGAAAAACGGCCTTCCTCCGCCTCCTCCTGGATACCAGCGACATTGCGTCCTCCACCTCTCAAGACCAGCTCGCATCCGTCGCCAAGTTCGTCCAGGGATGTGCTGGCCACACCTCTCACATCCGCACCCTCTCCTTCGACATTGACTTGGACATTCCTGAGATCGGCCAACGTCAGTCGGTCTCGCTTACCCTCACGGACACCCCGTCCCTGGATGCCAGGGACGACGTTGCCTCCGAAAGACTCGTCGGCGACATTCTCCGGCACGTCGAGTCAAAGTTCTCGGAGAGCCTGGAAGATGTGCGTCCCTCATCTCATTCATATGTTTTCTCAGCTCGTTCGCTCACTACGCCAGTCCCTTCCACAGGAGTACAAAGCTCGGGCGGGCGACCATCACGTCCACTTGTATGTCGGCGATCCATCCACTCCCGCGGGCGTTTCCGTCCGTCCGTTTCCCATGGGCTCACCACCCCGCTTTTTCCTCACAGGTGTATTTATTTCTTGGATCCCGACGCCATTGTCCCTCCATCTGCCATCCGTCCACCTGCCCCACTCCTTCCGCGCTCCCACGCCAGCAGTGTCTCCCAGTCCGACGCCGAACCTGTCATCCTAGAGCCCCCGGTCACCACCAACCCGCTCCTTCGTCGACCGGTCCTCCCTCAAGCGGAGATCAATATCATTCGCACACTCTCTTCCCGAGTCAATGTTTTGCCCGTCATCGCCCGGGCGGACACTCTCACCAATGAGCGACTCGCGGCCATCAAGCTGGCCGTAAGACGAGATTTGGCGGACGCGGGAATCGGCTTCGGAATATTCGATCTTGAACCGCACGCGGCGACCAATGGTGACACTAAAACGTTCAATGGCCTGTCCAACGGATCTTCATCTTCCCCGAGCAGTTCTTCGCCCACGTCCCCCGTGACCCCTTCCTTCCTCCGGCTTCCATACGCACTCATCTCTCCGGACTGTTATTCCCACAGTGATGGTGTCAACCGCCAGCCTCTGGCACGTCACGAGCTTGTGCTGCAATACACGCCCGGTCGTCCCTCGTCTCCCAACGCTCTCTCGACGAAGCTCGTCCGCGGAAAATTCACTCGCGGCTATCGCTGGGGTTTTCTTGATGTGCTTGATCCCAACCATTCTGATTTTCTTCCTCTTCGACAAGCGATTTTTCATCATATGCAGGTGAGAGTGATTTTCAAACGGATTCGTTACTGGGAACTCATGTTGTCTTTTTTTTCTAGACGTTGCAGAAGTATACTCGTGAATATCTGTATGATAAGTTCAGGGTGGAATACATGATGCAGCATCACCCTGGCGAAAGCCGGGCTTTACAAGTCAACGGACCTTTACCCCCCCTCTCTAACAGCCTGCCAATCCTTACCATAGATGCCCCACACCTACATTCTGGCATGTCTCGCCACTCTACACTTGCTGGGTCTCGCCAACTATCAGTGGTGGATGCCCACGTCACCCCCATCAATTCGGCTCTGTCTGATTCGGGTCAAGAGAATAACAGGGCATCTACAAGTCAGTGATCCCTTACGGAGGACTGTTGGCCGGTCGTGTGACTAATTGGGTCCTTATCCTTTCTTCTAGAAGCGAACCGGCAGCGTGCTAAAAAAATCACCGTTGCGTGCAATTTTTGTCGCTGTATGAGGCCTATCATCTCGTTGTAGTATCTTTCTGACGTTCTATCTCCACTAGCGCGCAAACTAAAATGTGATGGTGGACGACCCGCCTGCCACCAATGTCTCAAGAGGTCGAACCCGTGCGATTACATGGTACCTCAGAAGCGACGCGGAGGGATGCGCCAGAGACGCAATCTGAACAATAGCGACAGTGAAGCAAGTGGTGATGAACGTTCGGTAGAGATCGAACTAGAACCGTCGGTATCTCCAGAGACGATGACCAAACCTCTAGCCCGGGTCGGTTCAGATCGCGACCTTCCACCCCTGGACGTCATCCAACAACAGGCAAGCTTCGTAAAACATGAGGACATTTCTGCCTTGAAACTGCAGCAATTTTCTCAACTCAAGACGGAGCCGGCGCTGCCACCGTCGTTGGAAAGGCGGGGGACGTCGTTCATGGATTCTGATCGCCCTGGTCAGTTACCGCCAATTGCGCTCTCACCTCCGTCCGGTATCAATTCCAGCGCGCCACCGCTTTTGCCTTCGATCAGAGGCCCGGATGACCCGGCACTGCCAGCGCTTCCTTCTGCTGTGCATCAGCTACCCGAGGTAGCGATACAACGGAAGCGCGCACCGCCGGTTCCGGGAAAAGGCAACCGATCATCGTCAAACTATGGTCCAAAAGTGGTCGCGTGCAACCACTGCAGAGGTACGTCATCGCGGTGTCGAGAATACGCATTCAAAAACAAAAACAAAAATTTCTGTTTGCAGCGCGCAAGACAAAGTGCGATGGTGGCCATCCCACATGCTCGAGTTGCGCGCGACGATCGCTGACCTGCAACTACGTGAACGACCCGAACGGGCCGGGCGGGCCGCGACGGAAGGCCAGCACGGCAGCATCCGAGCCCACATCTACGGTGTCAAGCGGACCGGTGTCCGCGGGACCATCATCGGCGTCGGCGTCTGCGTCCGGGTACAATCTGCACGAAGAAGACCGGATGGAACGAGAGCGAGAGAGGGACAGAGGAGTAGAAAATCAGCCTCCGTCAAAGCGGATTCGAGTAGAAGGGGGGTCGATGGCGTCGACGATTGCAGTTCTTGGGATTCCGTGACTCTGTGTGTAGTTGTTGTTGTGAGGGCGATAGAAAAGCTGTGTTATGTAATGTACAACTAAATCAGGGTTTTGCCGTCTTTTCCCCATTTTTCGTAGTCTTTTGACCACAAATCGTCCGCTCGTTATTCTTCTCCGAACACCGTAAAATCATCCCTTTGTTTATTATTTCTCATCGTCCTTCTTTCTCTCTCTTCTATCTCTCTTTTTTTCCCTTCAATGTTTCGCAGTTTCCGCAAGAAAGCAGTCAAGGAGCCCGTCGAAGAGCCGGTCCGTAAGACTTCGCTCCCAGATATCACCTCGCAGGATGTTCAGTGGCCTGAGGACCTCGTCGATATCGCTGCTATTCGCCACACACCTCCTCCGGAACCCCAACTTCAAGGTGCAGCTCCCATCTCCTTCCAGCCCGATGAACCAGGCACCACTTCATTTCACAAACCCTTTCGTCGCTTTGCAGGGCGTTCTCATGACGGCGGGGACCGTTCCATCTCTTCGATTTACATGTCTCATCCACCTTCCTCTTATCATGCGACCTCCGGGACAGCAACCCGTGTAGGCCAACGTCGCACCCGCGTACCACCCAAATTCAACCTTATGGTGAGTGTGTGGAGCGCGCGTCACCTTCGCGCTGTGCGGAACTCAACGACGCGATCTAGGTTGCTGGCGCTCAAGGTACCGGCAAGACCTCCCTCTTACGCCTTTTGCTCGACACTGCGGACATCTCCCCCACCTCCACCGCCGAACAACGCGCCTCGTTCGACCGCTTTATGCGCGGTGGCGTCAAGGCTACCCCTCGTATTCAATCCGCCACCATAGACATTCACGAATCCCGTTTCGATCGCGTGTTGCTTTCCGTCATCGATACTCCCGGTTTGGACTTCCAGGAGGGTCGTGAGCTCGTATTGGAGAGGCAGGTGTCCCACATCATGAAGTATCTCGACGGGCTTTACGCCGACACCATGAGCGAGGTTCGTCTCCATGATGTCTTCGGTAATTGGCCGCAAATGAACTGATGGTTCCCAGGAATCAAAGGTCGTACGACAGAGCAAGGGTGACGAACATGTACACCTGTGAGTCACCGTGCCCGCGTGTCCCACATTTCTCCCTCAAACGTTTCACAGTTGCATTTATCTCGTCGACCCTGCTTCCATGGTGTCATCTACTTCTCGACGTCACCTCCTTCCTCACCACACGCTTTCCAAAACGACCATATCTGCGCAAAATCCAGATGAGACGCCGCCCTTGACCGATGATGACGGCGATTCCGACGTTGACACCGACAGCAACCCAGGCAGTTTGACTATGTTGCCCGCAGAGCTTCGCGTTATCCGACGGCTCGCTGAACGCGTTAACGTGCTCCCCGTTATTGGTCGCGCAGATTCCCTCACGGATGACAAATTACGTGCTGTCAAGGCAACACTTAAGCGCGAACTATATGAAGCAGATCTCGGTTTCGGTGTGTTTACACCCGAACCCGTGAAGTTTTCCCAGCCTTCGTTCTCTCGAGACGGTGGCGTTCTGAGAGCCGACGGGAAGCAAGTCAATGAGAATGGGGACGCAAATGGTGATGACGCCGAGTCGGAGTCAGAATCGGATGACGACGAGGATGAAGTGCCTTCCTCGCGGCCCGTCATCACTTTGCGCAGTGGACGGCAGAGCGCCCCTCCCCGCCGCTCGCGCTCACGCTCTCGACTAGAGCTCACCGAGGAGGCGCGCGAGCCACAATCTCCTGACCCCTTAGACCCCGAAAGCATCGCGAATGTGCGCTTCTCCGCATCGACCGTCGCGCGGTCAGATCTCTCTCCACTTCTTCCTTTTGCGATTATCGCACCCGAGAAGTATCGCAGGCACAGACCCAAGCCCTCGGCCGAGGGGGGGAGCGTCAAGGACGTCGCGTCCGAAAACACGCAGTCGCTATTAACAAACTCCGACTCACCCGTCACGCCGGCCGTGAAGGGGCAATCTTGGCCACCCGTGACTTCGCCCCCCGACGACCTAAAGGGGGTTTTCGTGCGGCGATTCCGGTGGGGTACTGTAGATGTACTGGACCCAACACACTGCGACTTTGCTGCGCTACGCACGGCCGTGTTATCTACTCACATGAAGGCGAGACTCGTGTTTATCTCTATGTGAAACGAGGTGGCTCATACATTTTCACGTCCAGGTGCTCAAGACGCACACGCGTGAGGTTTTATATGAAAAATTCCGCACAGACAAACTACTCGCACGACGTGCGACGCAGAAGATTGGCGAGGAACAAACAAAAAAGCTTCTCGAGGGTGTGTTTTCTTCCCCCCTTGAATTACCCCGTTATTAACCCCTGTCCAGATCTAGTAGGGTTGTGAATATCTCAACTTGGCCCGTTCAGAATATAGTCCCGGTCAGAATCTGGATACCGTTTCCGTTATTACTTCCGCCTGCTGTGTATACCTATCAACATTCCTTACCTCTACCTCTACATTACTCCATGCCATCGTCTCTTTGTTTTGAGTTCACACTCTCATTGCCTCTTGCTTATCTACCTTGTTCGCCCTATTCTTAACCCAATTCAATCACCAGCCATCCCGTACTATCGCTGCTTCCATCCCGTTACTGTATTTATTTGTCTTCATTTGTGGGGCAGGAGGTCCTCGATTCTGACAAACATTGACGAATATATGTCGCTTTATCGACGAAACACTGATGCCTGATATCATCATTCTCAAGAGTGGGGCAATATATGGACACGGACACGCCTTGCATTACGAAGGGAGATAATGGCGTAAATTCTAGTAAGCAGGGAGAGATGTTTGCAAATTACTGTAATAGTGATACACCCAGACAACTTGGCGATCAAGGTTACCACATCTAGCCCTTGTTCATAGTCTGTACAGCCTAACAGGAATCCTTCGCATGAAGCTAACACGAATGTTTCGAGTTTGTGAGTTTCTCTATCTCCTCCTGCGACAGCCCATCCAACCTCTGTAGCAAATATTCAACCTGGAACTCTCGTTAGACGGCGGCTGTACCATGACGGCAACATGGGACTTTGCGTTACCTCGACTTCCTTCGTCAGAGGGATGATGTAGCTTTCGTACAGATCCACGACGCAGTCGACGTCGATTTTACCCTTGCTCGTGCAGTCGGGCAACGGCTCGCCATCGCTGGCAAAGTCCTGCGCGTAGAGCATCGCCTTCTTCCGGAGGCGTATCAGCAGGCGCTTTTCGACCTCTGGCTTTGTGATGAGAGCGGCGAGCGCTTCGGCGTTGCGTTGTTGGATGTGCGGGATGAAAGCGGCGGGGTCTTGCCTGAACTTGGACTCGGACACAAATTTGCCTATATGGAGAGGTGTGTGTGTGAGGTGTGAGGTGTGCGGGAGGGGAAAGAAAGATCGAACGGACCGTAGTGGACGCGTTTGGAGATGGCTTGGAGCACCTCGACGTCGACGGTCGCGGCCGAGCCGTAGTTCCCGTCATCCTCGAGTTCGAGTTCGTCGTCGCCTGCGGCGATGCCCTTGGAACGTTTGAGGGTCGCGAGGGCGAGGGACGCCTGGGCTGTGACGCGCGGGACGATCGAACGGACGTAGAAGGAGAGGATGGATGGGTTCACGTTCACTTTGTTCGGATAGAGGATCGGCGGGTACTCGAGCGGGGGGAGGACGGGATCGGGCAAGCCCGTCGTAAAGGGATACTCGTCCGGGCTGTGTATTTTATTTTATTTTTTTCGTTGTGCGTCAGGTCAGACGCGGGACGCCTTTGCGAGGGGACGATGGCACTGGCCTTGTGTATCTCCGCGCTTTCGCTGCGATCCAAGGGTGAGTGAGTGAGTTGAAACGACGGTAGACCTGTAGCGCACCGTGGAAAGCCTCCGTCTCTTTCAAGAACCACTCGAGCCAGCTGCCCGTGAACTGGAGAGCCTCGAGCTCCCTGAAGACGCCTCGCTCGTAGATTTTGGGGTTGTGTGCGAACTGCGCGCGTTCGATGAGAGAAAAGATGATGGTGTCTTCGAGGCGGTTGAGGATGGATCTGATCCTCTCCAAGGAGAGCGGGTCTTTTGCGAGCGTGTAGTTGGCCTGCATCGTTCTTCTACCAGCTGTTGCGGTCGATTGCGTGCTGTGCCAGTGAGGGGGAGCTCCCATTCACCGCTGGTGATGTCAGGGGTGGGACGTTGTGGAACGCCAAGTGGATCCCTCGCCCGTCAGCGTTAGCCGAATGACAGCTCAACCGAGCTGCGACGGCCAAGGACGAGTCGAGGAGCCATACAGTACAGTACGCACAACACAACGACCAGACAATCGGCGTATCATCGGTCCAACAAAACCAGCAGGCCCGGGGGTCTTGCAATCAACCCTCGGACCTTTTACATTTACACCGCGATCACCGCGGAGCGCCCCTTCCAAAGGCCCTGCAGGCCAAGACCAAGCCATTCGTGCCCGACGAGCGTTTACTCACTAGTGGCAAGAGACGGACGCGCGCGCAGCAACCCTGCAACCAGCCCTCAAATCCTCGCATCACACTCTCAAAATCAAGTGTGCTACCGCAGTTTTATTAAAACGCCAGTCAACGCGTCATGCCCTGTCCTCGCCCCCACTTCGTCTTTGCATGTTTCAAATGCATCGAACGCTGGGGAAACTGGATCACCGGAGCCGCCGGGCCATTCTTTGTCGCTGGCGCGACCCTGCTCTTCGTCCTCGGAACACTCTGCTTCCGTATGTCTTTCAAAAATTTACGCCCTTTTGTTCAAAAGCGGGGACCTGATTGATCACGTCTTTGGGGTTAAAACAACAACGCAATCAGTCGACATCATTGTCCCGACCATTCCATGGCCATGGCTCTCCATCCCGCCGTGCCTCCTGATCATCGTCAACTTGTTTGCCCACTATTACTTTGCATGCACCGTATCCCCGGGCTTTGCAGGTGAACCGCCTCGCCAGGCAGGCCACAGCTTCATTTGGGCAAAGAAACGACGCGCACGAAGTAGAAGCTTGACCAACGGCGTGCATTGGTCGTCGCATCTAAACATAACCCCTGCGTCTGTTACCAGTTGTCCCAAGTGCGGCGAGTCCAAGTATGAGGTAAGGCGGGATGTTGTGGTCCTAGATGTCGTCTCACCTCTGGCTCTTACAAATGCCCCTCAGAGGACGCACCATTGTCGAGTCTGTAATCGCTGCGTGTTGAAGTTCGATCACCATTGTCCAGTACGTAAAACGTCCACGCCTATCTCCCATTCGTTCCCTTACTTTGTTTTCCCCCAGTGTGTGTCTTATGTACATTCAGTTCTGCACGGTATTCAACCTTCGCAGGGATAAACCAGTGTGTCGGCCTCCATAATGAACGTCATTTTGTCATGTTCATGTCCGTATTCACCTTGTCCGCTTTCCGTACGTCCCCCTGAGAGGTATCTTTCAGGGCATACGTCACGATAGCCACCTTTTGCTATGTTGCCTTTGGCTGGCCACATATATTCGTGGCTCTGGGATTCGGTTTTGATGTGAGTTCATGCCCTACTGCCCAATGTCCAGTGTGCTCACGTATGGCCTCTCTAGGACTCCTGGGAGCATCGGATGTCCCCTGTCCTCTTCACCATCATCTACCTCCTGTGTGTTGTGATGTGTCTAGCTATTGGTACGATGCTTGCATGGCAGCTGTGGAGTGTCGCCGTTGGGGAGACGGCCGTAGAAAGTTATGACCATGAGTACTATCGGAACATTGCCTCGTCGAGAGGAGAGGTATGCCTTAGTCTTAGAACGTGACTGCCCCCAATCTCGTCTTACACCCCTCGCAGACCTTCCAAAACTCTTACGACCTTGGGTTCGCTCTTTTCCCTGCTTCTAGCACCATCATCCCTCCGATCTCACTTCTACAGGAAATTAAAGAACCTCGAGCTCTTCCTCAATATTGGAATAGATGGATAGTATGCATCCACTTACCTCTGCCCCGTGCTACGGCTTATGCTCAGTAGCCCTATTTACACACTATTTCTCCCATTACGCGTACCGCCATATACGGATGGTCGCTCTTGGGCGCGCAGAGCAGGGATGGAACGTCACCACGGGGTTCACCTAGGTGAGGAGCTCACGGACGAGGAAGACAGCTGAAGGAGGGCCCACCCTTTCTACTGCCTTGCGTCTGTGATATCAGACCCTTGACAGCGCGTTCTGGTGAGTCGTCCATCCAGTCCACGCCGTACATGGCACTCTTTTGTGTCTTGTGATGATAGTCTGCCGGGGCCAGATGACCCTTTGAGAACTGTTTCTGGCAGTTTTGGAAAGTGGGTTGATATATGTCCGGCTTATCCATTGAGGTCGCATCAAAGTGACCTCTGCTACACTGATCTTTCTATTACCATGCACGTTTGGACAATGAAGAGTGAATGCTGACTTCACTTGTTAAACAGGGTTGTGCCCAAGTTAGACGTCATATAGTCCTTTTTTTGGTTTGGTCTCTCTCTCGCAGTGTAGCAATCTACAGAATGTTAGAGCACGATTCATTGCGTGAAGACCCTGAGCACCTTGATGTTACGTTGTCCTTCTTTGGGAAGGCCATAACCCGCATGTCCCTATCCCTGGAGCTCTTGCACCCGCTTCCTCCGTCAGAATCCGGGTAAGTTTCACACCCAATGGCTCTAAGAGATGATCGTTGACTCGTTCCGTGCGTATTCTGTGCTGATTCTTTGCTTCAGATAATTGGAGATGATGCATGAGCGTGCCATGTCAGATGTAGCGTCTTTATCTGTGCGGGACGTGGTAGACTCCCGCTCACCGTCTCGCGATACAAGCTCGGGCCCCAAGGCCACTATCCTGGAGGCACATGTCGCTCTAGGTGGTGGCGCGTGGCTCGGCGAGCGGCTTACGACATTTGTGGTATGGGCTGTCTTATCGTGTCAGTTCTGAGCCTCACAATTATATTCCCCACTCTCCCCCTTTTTCTTGCGTCATCCGCAAGCCAGCAGAGCCCATTCTAGCCGAACTAGACGTTCCGTCTGAGGGTGAAAGCTGTAACCGCTAAGCACACAACGCTCTTCTGAGTCTTGGGCGGGCGCTAAATTCGCACACCTGGTGACGAACGTCTAGCTTGTCACACAACACCACAGTGCGCCATGTTCATCATGCTGTCGAATGAGATCACCTCACCTGTGGTCCTGAATGTGACGGGAAAAGGGCTGGCGTGCGGTGCGTTAAGCAGCACGTGACTGAGGGCTTCGATTACTGGCCCTGATGTGAACCAGTGGTAAAGTCTACGGAGCTAGCTGTCGTTAATGGCAAGCGAGAGGTACCGCCAGACCTGATCTTTGCGGAGACGTAATTCCCGGGAGGCGGCCATGGTGCTGATTTGCATATTTTGAATTGCTATGGAATTCGTCGTGTCCGATCATGCGGTCTCAACCAACTACATAGATCTCGACATTCAACGCATCAAGGATGAACTTGAAAGACGCCAATCGACTATTTGTCAATCTAGACAAAATACTCTGATAAGTGGAGGACCATACGCAAGAAAAAGCTGTCTCAGAAAGTGTCTCAGGTACGGATTTGCTCAGTATGGGTGTTCCTTATTGAGTATTTTGCACAACACCCATACAGGAATGGGCAGAGTCTTCTCAGGGTGGTCTACACCGTGGCAGATGTCACA